>Ga0315288_10003283_pt1 | contig 20678 bp, 4 predicted proteins | sample YL17G11_20_MG_FD_203454 | JGI IMG/M metagenome (GOLD analysis project Ga0315288, IMG submission 203454) | Sediment microbial communities from Yellowstone Lake, YNP, Wyoming, USA - YL17G11_20 | ecosystem: Environmental > Aquatic > Freshwater > Lake > Sediment | place: USA: Wyoming | collected...
CGATTTGCAGGTTTCGTTCCTCATACGTGCGACTCAGGCTCACAGAGACGCGAAGTCGTTGACCGCTCCTATGGCCACTGTTCTGAGCGGCGAGTCTGCTAACTTCAATATTAATAGAACGTTGATTTTTGCGCTGCCTCCAATTCAGTCGACCGGGGTCACTCAAATAAGCGGTCAGGCCGGCACAACTACGGGCACTGGCGGGGGCAACACCCCGCAGTATTTACCAGTACAGATTGGCAGTGCTCTGAATATTACGCCGACTATCACCCATGATAAGAAGAATGTGTTACTCAATATCATCACGACTCAGAACGAGTTTCTTGGAATTCAGACAAGCGAGGTTTCAGCGCCTATTGTCGGTGGAGCCGCAACAGGGGAGGTTCAGACGTGGGAGGTAAAGCTTCCAGAAACTGAAATATCTTCGCTCATGACGCGTGTAAGTGTACCCGATAGCGGGACTTTATTATTGGGCGGCCAGAGAATAACCATAGAGGTTGACAAGGAAGCCGGTGTCCCGATATTGAGCAAGATACCTGTTTTAGGAAGATTGTTCGGCAACCGCACCAAGGTTAAAGACCACAAGATATTATTGATACTGGTGAAGCCGACTATTATTCTGCAAGAAGAGCGCGAAGCTGAAGCAATTGCCGCATTGGAAAGCGAGTTATAGACTTCAGGCTGTTACAGGGGTCTTTTACGATAGTTCCCACATTCTTGTGAAACGTAATTTGTGACGTCTGAGTACGCTGGAATGTCTTGGACGATTAACTGTTTCAGAAACAATAAATATTTTATAGAACAGATAGTATGAAACGACAATTTCTGAATAGCTTATTCGTTTTGTTTTTTGTATCTGGTTTAGCGGGAGCAACGGATTTTCAATGGTCCGGATTTTCCGATTCGCTACATTATGCTTCGGCAGCATACAAACAGAACGAACTGATTGTGCGCTTTGCCGATCCGGATACAGGTTCCCAACTGCCCGAAGGGCCGGTGCTGACCGGTCCGTTGACGCGTCGAGCGATAAGAAGCAAGATCTCCGATTTCATCGTGGCCGGCGCTACGGTGGACAAGGAATATGACGAAGTGTCGGCCGGTGTGGCTGTTGTAAAACTGCCGGACGGTACGAGCGTTCTGGACGCCGAGATTAAATTCCTCCGGTCGGCCAACGTTTTATATGCCGAACCGAACTATAAATACAGGTTGTTTGCTGTTCCCAACGATCCTTTTTTTGTTGATTTGTGGGGATTGAATAACACGGGGCAGACGGGCGGCACGGATGATGCCGATATGGATGCGCCTGAGGCATGGGATATCACAACCGGCAGCTCCGATATTGTTGTAGCGGTTATCGACGCTGGCATCGACTACAGGCATCCCGACCTGGCTGCGAATATGTGGGTGAACGTCGCAGAGCAAGGTGGTAAGCCAGGAGTTGACGACGATAATAATGGGTATATCGATGATATTTATGGTTACGATTTCGCCGGCGCAAGTTCGATAAGGGCTAATGACGGCAAAAGCGATCCGAAAGATGCATGGTATCACGGTACCCATGTAGCTGGAATCATCGGTGCTATAGGCAATAACAATCGGGGCGTTGCAGGCGTCTGCTGGAATGTCAAGATGATGGCCCTGAAGGTATTCGCCGATGACTTCAATACTTTCGAAACTAAACCTGAAGCCTTTGCAAGCGATGCGATTGTGGCTATACAGTACGCAATTGATAATGGCGCAGATATTATAAACGCCTCTTGGGGAGGTGAATACGATTCACAGCCTCTTAGAGAAGCGATCAAAAAAGCCGGCGATGCAGGAATTCTTTTTGTCACGGCGGCAGGCAATGATTACGGCAGTGACAATGACGAAACGGCTGTATATCCGGCAAGCTATGACCTCGACAACATCATTTCCGTAATGTCAACCGATGCGAATGACCTGATGTCGGATTTCTCCAATTATGGAGCGACTTCGGTTGATATAGCCGCGCCCGGAACGGACATCGTAAGCACCACACCGACGGTCGGAACTTTTCCAATGACCGTTTTTTTCGGTGGTATATCTACCAACTATGATATGCTAAGCGGAACATCATCATCTGCGGCCTATGTCTCAGGTGCCTGTGCCCTGCTACGTTCGCATTATCCTGCCCTGCCCAAAGAAGTAATCAAAGGACTTCTAATGAAGACCGTCGATCCGGTGCTGACTGCGCCAAAGCGATGTCTATCCGGCGGGCGTGTTAACCTTTACAATGCATTAACATTAATCCCGAGCGGAAAACCGGGAAGGGTTATCAATACAAAGGATCAGAATCATTTATACACTACGATTCAGGCGGCGATTGATGCCGCCATTGACGGTGACGAGCTGATCGCCGAAGCCAACAGCCTCTTCTTCGAAGCCATCGACTTCGACGGCAAGGCCATAACACTCCGCAGCGGCGATATCAACGAGCCGGCCGATGCGAATATCAGTCCTGAAAATACGCTCATTTTAGCCATGTTGAGTGACGGTTCTGCAGTAACATTCGCGAATAACGAGGGACCCGGCACTATTTTAAGAGGTTTTACCATCAGCCGGGGCAATGCCGATTACGGCGGCGGAATCCGGTGCGACGGAGCATCCCCGACAATTACCGACTGCTTTATAACTGATAATACCGCTAAATATTATGGCGCCGGTATCGACTGCGCTAATAACAGCTCACCAACAATTAAAAACTGTACGATCGCTAATAACCAAACTTCAGGAAGCACCGCTATCGGGGGAGGTATTAATTGCGAGGATTCTTCTCCGACAATTGAAAATTGTACTATCAGCTACAATTTCGCAGACAACGTGGGCGGTGGTATAGCTTGCTATAATTCCAATCCAACTATTTTCAATTGTTTGATCGCGAATAATTCAGCGGTCTACAAAGGCGGTGGAATCGATATCGAGAATTCATCGCCGGTCATCACGAATTGCACAATTGTCGTCGATGATCCGAATGCTCCGAAAGATGGAGGCGTCTTTGCCTATCAAGACTCTTCCCCGGTCATCACAAACTGCATCCTTTGGGGCAACGGCGATGACCTGTACAACTCTTCGGCGACTTACTCCTGCATCGAGGATGATGACCAGGGGATAGGCAATATTCACATAGAGCCTACATTTGTGACCGGCCCCCTTGGCGATTATTATTTAAGCCAGAAGGCCGCCGGACAACTGGGCGACAGTTCCTGTGTCGATCTCGGAAATCCTGCGACTGACCCCGGCCTTGGACTGAATTCGTATACCACGAGAACCGACGGCATCACCGATACAGGTGTAGCGGATATGGGGATTCATTACCCGGCCATACCGGCAAAGATCATCCAGTTGAATATCACTGTAACGGGCAATGGCAGTGTCAAGCCCGGCAGTGGCACCTATCGCCAGTATGAGGTAGTACAGCTTAAAGCAGATCCCAATGACGGATATCGAATCAAGGCCTGGACAGGAACCGGGGACGATTCATCGAAAGAGCCGGATAAAACGATCACGATGATTGCCGATACAAACGTCACGATCGAATTTGAATTGATTCCATTATATCAATTGCGCACCGAAGTCATCGGCAGTAACGGAACAATTTCGCCTCTCCACAGAAGGGGCGAATATTATCCTGATGGCACAGTCGTAACATTAATCGCCACACCCGACAGAACCTTCGGTATCGACAAATGGACAGGAACGGATGATAACACATCCTGGTCCACCAGGAATACCGTGACAATTGATTCCGACAAGGACGTAACCGTCTTATTCCGGAAGACGAAAAGTTTGAGCGTGCCGGGACAATATCAGACCATCTGGGATGCTATAGATGCCGCCTACGATCATGGCGACAAGATAATTGTCGCGCCCGGCACCTATACCTACGATCCCGTAAATAGTCCCTCCCCTCTGGGTTATGACTTCCAGGGCAAGGCCATAACTATTGCCAGCGAGAATCCGGATGATCCACTCACCGTGGCTGCGACAATTATTGATTGCAGCAATATGTCGCGTGCCTTCATATTCCAAAGCGGCGAGGGCCATGACTCTGTCGTTGACGGCTTCACGATTATAAATGGCCTGGCGGGCCTTACCGATCCAAATACGCCTACCAACACAGGCGGCACCGGCGCTCCCGGCGAGGACGCCCTCGGCGGAGCAATCACCTGCCTGAATGGAAGCAGCCCCACGCTCTCTAACTTAATTATCCGTAACAGCAGCGCATGGGGCCGGAGAGGCGAGGATGCGTCTTCTGTTCCTCCGCCACCCCCACCAGCCCCACCGGCGCCTGACGCTCTGGCCCCGCTCGACCCGTTGCCGGATCCACCCGTACCGGATCCGAACGATCCCAGCATGTGGTATCCGGAAGATCCTAACGGGCCTGAACTGCCCACCGATCCCAATGCGCCGATAAATGGTTTCGATGGTCTGGACGGCGAAGACGGTCTGGACGGTGAGCCCGGTGCGAATGGCGCAAATGGTGCAGCCGGCTCGGCAGGCGGCAGCGGTGGTTTAGGCTATGGCGGCGCTATGTACTTCGACGCCAACAGTGCCCCGGTCATTCTGCATTGTACGATAATCAATTGTAATGCAATCGGCGGAAGCGGAGGTTTCGGCGGCCAGGGTCAGGACGGCCAGAACGGACAGGACGGCCAGGATGGGCAACCCGGTCAACCCGGACAGAACGGCGGAGAGGGTTACCAGGATGGAGACCAGGGAGCAGGAGGCAACGGCGGTAACGGCGGTGCCGGTGGTGCAGGCGGTGCCGGTGGTGCAGGCGGTCTCGGCGGGAAAGCCGGTGCAGGCGCCCAGGCATTGGGTGGTGCGATATACTTCGGCCCCAATTGCCGTCCGACAATAAGATATTGTGAAATTCGCAATTGCACGACTACCCAGGGACTGGGCAGCTACGGAGGACTCGGCGGCAACGGCGGAAGCGGCGGAAGCGGCGGCGGCGGAGCAGGTGCTGACGGCGGTGCCGGCGGCACCGGTAATCCTGATGGAGAAGATGGTCAGGCCAGCGAAGGTCAAGCCCCAGGCGGTAACGGCGGAAATGCAGGCAATGGCGGTGACGCGAGCCCCAATGGGGCGAGATCATGGGCCGGTGCCATATATTTCGGCGAGAACTGCGAAGTTGATATGTCAGATACTATCATCGCTTTGAACTCAACCGGCACGCTCGATCAAACGGCAGATTATCCCGGCGGCAATGGCGGCACGGGTGGCGCCGGCGGTAATGACGGCGGTGCAGGCGGAGATGGCGCTGCAGGTACGGCAATAACACTTAGTCCAATTCGTCCAGCTGAATTTAGCCCTATTTCGACCTACGGAGGTGGAAATTACTACGATATCAACTCGAAAGTCAAGCTGACCAACTGCATAATAGCTAACAACACATCGAAAATGCATGATGGCGGCGGCGAATATTATGCCGAGGGAGCCACAGCAATACTTAATCAATGTGATTTCACGGGCAACGTGGCACGCTATGGAGCCGGTCAATACTATGATCCATGCTGCTCGATCGAAGTGGTTGACTGTGAATATGGCTTTAATAGCGCTAAAATGGCCGGCGGCGGTCTTTTCTTCTGGCACAAATGCTTATTGAATATCGACGACAGCAGATTCAACGACAACCTTGCTTACGGCCCCGGCGGCGGATTATATGCCGGTGGAGCATGGAATTTGTATGAGGAAGAAAGCAGGTGGTACAACGAGAGCACGATAAATATCGAAGACACCGAATTTTACCGCAACTTGGCGGGATCCGGCGGCGGTCTGTACTGGCACGGTGAAGATTCCAAAGTATCGATTTCCTACTGTAAAATCGATGATAATACCGCCGACGTTGGTGGCGGTCTGTACTTCACCGCGGGCGCGCCAAAAATTACCGGCTGCACTATCACAAATAACACGGCCTTAACAAGGTTGATTAATCCTCTACCTTTTAACGTTACTACTTTGCTGCCTGGTATTGAAGATCCCAATACATTCGTCTTCTACGGCGGTGGAGGCGGAATCTTCTGCTGGTCATCCGACGCAAAGATCGAAAATTGTCTGATAAGCGACAATTCGGCTTCCGGCTCCGGCGGTGGTGTGTATCTGGGCGGAGATCCATCCGCGCCGTTACTCAAAAACTGTCTTGTCAAACGTAACTCCGCCTCCATAGGCGGCGGTGGTATTGTCGCCAACTGGTTCGTAGAGCCGACAATCTCTAATTGCACCATCGTAGATAATCAGGCATACGATTTCACTGATTCCGGCCGTGGAAAAGGCGGCGGTCTGTCATGCAACTACGAAACAAAAACAACTCTTATCGACAGCATTTTATGGCACAACAGAAGTGTTACCGGCAACCAGATTGCAATCGGAAGCGTTAACGATCCGATTTATCTCGAAAGACCTGCTACGCTTACAGTTTCATATTGCAACATTAAAGGTGGCCGGGCTGCTGAAGCTATCCATATCGAACCCGGACGCACTCTTAACTGGCTCGCCGGAAATATAGACGCAGATCCAATCTTTGTCGGACTTAATTACCTAAGCCAAACTCAGGCAGGACAGAGTGCGGACAGTCCATGCGTCGATGCCGGCAGCGACCTTGCCGGCAACATGGGCATGGATTTCTTTGCTACCAGAACAGACCGTGTTGAAGATGCCGGTGTCGTGGATATGGGTTATCATTATGTCGTACGCGGACCGAAGCAGGAATTAACTCTTGTCGTGGCTGGTCACGGAACTGTTAAGGCGGATCCCGACACAATCGATTCGAGCAGGACCGTATATGATCCCGATACGCAAACATATACGTACATATACACATCATATAGAGGCTATGTCGTTACATTTACGGCAACGCCCGAGGAAGGCTACCGGGTAAAGAGCTGGACAGGAACCAACGAGGATCCATCCTGGAATACTAATATCAATATGTTGACAGTCGATGGCCGCGAGACGGTTCGTGTCGATTTCGAGCCGGATATTACCCGCAACCTGATGGTTCCAGCCGAGTACAGGACAATTGAGGAAGCTATAGAGGCAGCCAGCGAAAACGGCACGAATGTCATTGTCGGCCGGGGAGTTTACAACGTTACCAACCCGAACGGTATTGACTTCCAGGGAAAGAACATTACTCTAATGTCAACCGATCCGGACGACCCGGATGTTATAGCGAACACGATTATTGACTGCCAGGGGGCTCGGCTCACTAATTTCCGTGCCTTCCATTTCCATAGCGGCGAAGACCAAAATACGAAAGTAATTGGCTTCACCATCAGAAACGGTTATATCAATGGCGGCAATGGGACATTCGGGCGGCCCGGAATGCTTACACCTATCAATTACGAGCTTGAACCGGATCCCGATCCTGATCCCAATCAAACTCCACCAAGAGCCGAAGAAGGCTCAAGCATTATAGGCAATGGTTACGGTGGTGGTATTCTCTGCGAAAACGGCAGCTCTCCTACTATCAAAAACTGCGTGATAATCAACTGTACGGTCACTGGTGCTCACGGCGGCGATGGTGCTGCCGGCGAATATCTTCCTGGTCTTCTTAATCCGCCTGCTGATTGGCCTTATTTTCCGACAGGTGCTACTGATATTCAAACATCGAGCGATGGGCGTTGGGGCGGCCACGGCGGCGCCGGATCAGGAAACGGTTATGGCGGCGCTATTGCTTGTTTGACTGGAAGCTGCCCGATAATAACTAATTGTACGATAAGGGACAATTCCGCTCGTGGCGGCATGGGTGGAAATGGCGGTAATGGAGGAAGTACGGCCAGTGGAGCTGCAAGCGGTGGTGGCTACGGCGGAAGTGCGACTGGTGACGGCATCGGTGGCGGAATCTACAGTGATAACCAAAGCTGCCCAACCATAACTGATAGCAACTTAATAAACAATGTAGCTACCACGGGTATACCCGGGCCAGGTGGTGCCATGGGACCGGGCGGCGACCATGATCCGATTGCTGGTCCCGGTGGTGTTGGTTATATCCAGACATATGGAGGCATAGCCGGTGGAGCGGCATACTTTGGCGACAATTCCGATGCAAACTTTGCCAACTGTACATTCTCCGGCAACCAGGCCTATTATGTAGATGACATGGGAATTGAAAATGTTAGCACGTATACCAGGGGCGGGGCTTTGTATTCTGCGATAAACAACGCCGTCACTCTTAAGGGCTGCGAATTTACAGCCAACCTCGGCGGAGCGGTCTATTGCAGCTCCGGATGTACTTTAGACGTCAATGATTGTACATTCAAAGAAAATACCGGGACAATTGACGGCGCCGCAATCTATATTGCCGACAGAGTCAATGTGGACATTAAAAACAGCAGCTTTTCGAGCAACTCAGCTTCCCGCGATGGCGGTGCTATTCGTTCCGAGAGTAACGCAGATTTCACAAGCTGCTTTTTCAACGGCAATACAGCCGCCGAAAACGGAGGCGCAATAAACGCGTTCTTCAATACGAATAATCCCGATATTCGTGTAATGTTGAAATTAAACTTCAAATCGTGCAGCTTCGGCGGAAATAAGGCTATAGAAGGCTTATACGGATATGGCGGAGGTTTACGTCTGCAGGATTTCGATGCCACATTTACTGACTGCTACTTCATAAGCAATATTGCCAAAAGTGGCGGAGGCCTGTTCCTTTCAGGTGGAACCGTAGCTCTAAACAGAGGAGTTATAAAAGGCAATCAATCTATAGGCGGCAGCGGTATCGATGTGAGAAACGAACAAACCCTTTTGGATACTTACCTGTCGAGCACGATAGCGGTTGATACCTATATCGAAATCTACTTTGACGATCCCAGTGTCATCGGTGTAGGTGTATTCGACCTGAGCAATGGTAACAGCATCGGTGGTGGTCTGGTTTGTGCCGATACGGAAGCGAAAATAGAGAACTGTACTTTAAGTGATAATACTGCTGAAGGTGTTAACGGATCCGGCGGTGCAATTAATTTCTATGGTGGATATGTCAAGCACTTAGTCAAAAACTGCCTGCTGACCGGCAACTCTTCTGACGTGGAAGGCGGCGCGATATCCAGCAACTTATTCGCAAAACCCGAGATTAAAAACTGCACTTTCAGTAAAAACCAGACAAATAGTACGGGTGGAGCAATATTCAGCGACTGGAGTTCGGGCGCGACGATCAGCGACTCTATATTCCATGATTGCAATAATGGCGCTATAGCTGATGAAGACTTTAGCAATACAACCGTAAAATACTGTTTATTCAATGACAACTCCGAAGGTGATTACGGCCTGTATAATACCATTACAAATCAAATAACTACTTCTACCGGCCCTGAGCTTGATGGTACCAATATCCAGGGCAATCCGATGTTTGTGGCCGGGCCATTAGGTGAGTATTATCTCAGCCAAATCGAATCAGGCCAGGCTGAGAACAGTCCGGCTTTTGACGCCGGCAGTGATTTGGCCGTCGAACTTGGATTATCTGATTTAACTACCCGTATCGATGGCGTAGGAGATTCGAATCAAGTTGACATAGGTTACCATTATCGTGACCATTCGATGATTCCCCAATATGATTTAACTGCCGGCGTAACAGGCGGTTCTGGTACGATTAGTCCGCTCAGCGGCACATATTACGGCGGCACTCTTGTAACTCTCACTGCTGAGCCCAAGTTAGGCTGGCGGGTTGCAGGATGGTCCGGAACCTTCGCGGATACCTTAAAATCTCGGACTAACTTTGTTATCATGGGCCCGGACAAGTACGTAACCGTCGAGTTTGACCAGCCAAGGACGATCGTGGTTGGAAGTGACACCGATTACGCGACAATTAAACATGCTATCGATGCCGCAGCCGACGGTGACATTGTTGTCATACCAACCGGGCAGTACAATGCCGCCGCCAGTCACGAGGACCGCCGGTATGGATTCGAAATGATCGAAATCCACGATAAACAGATTACTCTTACGGGTACTAACCCGGACGACCCAAATATAGTAGCGGCCACGATTCTGGATAACTATTGGTTCCGCCTCTATAACGTCGGTCCCGAGACAATCATTGACGGCATTACCATCAGAAATTCTAACCGGGACGGTCAGATTACAGCCAACGAAACTCCTGCTGCCGATGATGGCGGCCCTGGCTTCCCTGTCTACGGCGGGGCAATGCAAATCATCAATGCCTCACCTACCATCCGGAATTGTATCTTCACGGATTGCTCGGTCACCGGCGGCGATGGCGCACCGGGCGATGGCGGCGTTGATCCCGGGCATAGGGTCGGCTTTGACGGCGGCTGGGCAGGAAAAGGTTACGGCGGTGCCGTATATTGTATGTATAAAGCCAATCCGACTTTTGAGAACTGCTCCTTTACAAATTGCTTCGCCCGCGGTGGTAACGGCGGCGATGGCGGCACCGGCGCTAATGGCGTCATAGGCGGAAGAGGCGGCAGCTGGGTATGGTCGGAGTCTCTCGAAGCAAGTTTCGCAAGCACATGGTGGGACGGCTGGCAATATGGCGACAAAGCAGGAGGTACTCCTTACGACGCATTCCAGGACCCGTTCTGGAAGTACAGCGGCTTCGGTGGTGCTGTCTATTGCGAAAATCAAAGTTCGCCGAAATTCAAAGATTGTACATTCGAGAACAACCATACCTATGGAGGTGCTTGCGGTGTTGGTGGCAATGAGTGGGCGCATCCGGACAGAAATCTGAAGATCGACAATGCCGGCGGTGCGGTTTACGCCTGTGAAAACAGCAATCCGGAATTCTTAAATTGTACATTCGTTGGTAATTCGGCCGATCGGTCGAACAACTATATCGCCACGGGCACCACAGATGGCTCCTTATCAACCGTTATAAGAAACAGCGATCCTTACATCAGTTACGGCGGTGCTATTGCTTTCGAGGATAATTGCTCACCTAAGTTCACAAATTGCATTATTACCGAAAACGAAGCTGCTATTGGCGGCGCGATGTACTGGTCCAACTCCAGCCCAACTATTATCGTCAGTACCTTCTCAGGTAACACGGCCTACAGTGGAGCAGGCTTATACTCCGTTAATTCGACGGGCACAATTCGAAATTCAACTATAAACCAAAATACATCTATCACTGCCGCCGATCCCAATTTTGGCCTGATATTGGGACAGGGCGGTGGTTACTACTGCCTGTCCTCGACAGTTAAGATAATGGACAATCTGTTCACCAACAACCTGGCGACCGGCTCAGGTGGAGGTATCTACTTCGGCGGCAGTGATCCGGGCGTAAGCTTCATGCCGTTACTGCACAACTGTCTGTTGGCGAATAATTCTGCCGGCCGAGACGGCGGCGGCGTGTCGGCAAACTGGAATGCAGAGCCGGTAATCTCCAATTGTACTATAACTGGTAACTCAGTCACCTATGGATATGGCGGGGGTTTATACTGTGGTTATGACAATGATTCGACAGTAATCGATTCGATCATCTGGAACAATACCGCTAAGATCGGCCCCCAGATTGCAGTAACTACCGGCTTAAAATCCGAGCCAAGACCATCGAAGTTGAGCATTTTGTACTCTGATGTCGAGGGTGGCGAGCCGGAAGCCTTTGTCGAAACCAATTGTATATTGGACTGGGGTATTGGTAATATTCAGTCCGATCCGCTCTTTGTAACCGGGCCGTTCGGCGTTTACTATCTCAGCCAGACACTAGCCGGGCAGTTGGTGAACAGTCCTGCTGTCGATGCGGGTATTGCAAATGTCGATGTTATCGGGCTGAGCAGGTATACTACCAGAACCGATAGTATCAACGATGTTAATGTGGTTGATATGGGTTTCCACTATTCGTTCTTTACCGGTACGGATATTGAGTACACCCTGGAGATAATTGTTATTGGTAACGGTACTGTTGAGCCGAGCCCGTCACCTGAAGTTCATACCTTTACTATGGGTACGCCGGTTGGATTGACCGCAATACCCGATCCTAATCACCAGGTCATCAGTTGGTCCGGCACCAATAATGATTCTTCAATCGAGCTGTTTAATACGGTTACTATGAACTCGGACAAGAAAGTCGTTGTTGAGTTCGGAAAAAAACGTATCTCGGCGGTCATTACGGTTCCCGGCGATTACCAGACAATCCAGGATGCAGTCTCGGCAGCGAAGACTAACGATACGATTGTCGTTGATACCGGGGTGTATTATGGTGGATATCAATCCATATCACTGTTCGTTGACAAGCCTGTTCATATCACTTCAAGAGATCCATACGATCCATGTACTGTAGCGGCTACGATTATTCGCGGAAATGCGGGAATTTCACCGTTTAACAATATCGGTGTTGTATTTACATCGAATGCGACCCTGAACGGCTTTACGATTGAGAATTTCGGCGGATTCTGGGGAGATGGCGATGACGGAGACAGAGCTGTGGATCATCCTAACGGCGAAGATGGTCAACCAGGTTTTGCTGGTGGAATCATCATTGATGCCAGAGTCAGCCCAATAATCAAGAACTGTGTGATCAGAAATAACACCACAATCGCCGGCAGCGGCGGAAATGGCGTAGCCGCAGATGCTACCAATAATGCCGGCCGGGGCGGCTGGAGCGGCTGGGCACACGGTGCCGGAATATACTGTGGCGCTGGCAGCAGTCCGCAACTGATTAATTGCAGAATCGAGAACAACATAGCCCAGGGCGGCAACGGCGGCAACGGCGGCGATTGGAGCGGTAACGTAGATGGCGGCCAGGCAAACTACGGAGGCAACTACAGCAGGGCCCAGGCGCTTAATATAATAACTGAACCAAACAGTATTGAATCTGAGATCGTGCAGGGAAATCTATGGGAAGTCTGGGAATGGGACTTCGCAAGCACATTCTGGCCTCTCTATGGCAGACCCAGCAGAACCTCCTATATCGGTAACTACCGATGGTACTCCGGATACGGAGGAGGCGTGTACTGTGAGGTCGGAAGCAACGTAACATTCGAAAGTTGTGAAATCAGGGGCAATCGCACATATGGCGGAATGAGCGGGCAAGGCGGCGTGATGGGAACCGCCGGCAGGCAAACAGAGCCCCTCGTGCCGTATGAAATACCAAGTTACGGCGGAGGCGTTTATTGTGCAGCCGACTCGACTGCGATTTTCAATGGCTGTACATTTGAGGACAATGCCGCTTCTGAAACGCTCACCGATCCCAACCATCGTATTAGCCCCTATATCGGGTACGGCGGTGGTGTCTCTGCCGAACTCAGTGCAGTGGTCTACTTTGCCGATTGCAACTTCGTCGACAATCAGGCTGATTCCGGCGGAGCAATATACGTCAGCGACGCAGATGTGAAAATCACGGATTGCAATGTCGTATCCAATACGGCTCTTCGCGGCGGTGGATTCTTTGGCGCCGGCGGCTCAATCGAGATAAAAGATACTATCATCGCTAATAACCAAACCATCCCGGATGTTAACGACCCGAATGACGACGAAGTGCTTTCTATTGGCGCCGGCTTATGTTTCTGGTCGGTGGACGCGATCATCCGGAATTGCAATATCAGCGGCAACCGGGCCCAAGCCTCCGGAGGCGGCGTATACTTACGAGGTGAAAATGAATCGACGATTGCTAACTGCCTCATTATAAATAACGCTGCCGGCAGGGACGGTGGCGGTATTTCCTCGAACTGGTATGCAATGCCTAAAATTAATAATTGCACATTCGCCGGAAACGCAGCTTCAGGCGCCGAAGGCGAGCCGGGCAATACCGGTTTTGGCGGTGCACTATACTGCGGTTATGAGAGCGATGTCACTATTACAGACAGCATCTTATGGAATAATTTTGGCTTGAAAGGGCAGGAGATCGCGGTAGGAGCCAGCTTCGAGCTTGAGCCGAAATGCAAGGTTACTGTCAAATACAGTGACGTCAAGCCCTCACCGAATAATGTATGGATAGATAAAGGTTGTGAACTCAGCTTGAAAACAAGCGATGGAAACATTAACGGCGATCCGCTGTTTGTAAGCGGACCGAACGGTCGCTACTATCTCAGCCAGATAAGTGCCGACCTGTCAGGGATTAGCCCCTGTGTCAATATGGGTAGTGACTACGCAAGCCATGTTGGTTTGCTCGGATATACAACCCGTACGGACCATATTCACGATAAAGACAAGGTCGATATGGGCTACCACTATAACACGGAAGACAAATGCAGGCTTGCCGACTTCGTTTTTGACGGTGTTATTGACGAGCTTGACTTTGATAAATTTGCACAACTTATCGGCTTCGATAATTTTGCAAAACTCGCTGAACAATGGCTTAAAGAGCCGCTTGATCTGCCAAGTTCCGAAGGAGATAATTGGCGCAACGGAGCGGACATTACAACAGACAGACACGTGGACAACGATGACCTGGATTTCTTAATTGACTGCAACGACATCGCAGATATTAACGCCCCGATTCCGGATCCGGGTAAATGGGAAATAGAGCCTTATTTGAGCTCATCGTCATCTGTTAGCATGGCTGCCGAGATTGCGTTCGATGCCTGGAGCCGGGATGTCCAGTACTACTTCGAATGTAACACCCCCGGCGGGCACAATAGCGGCTGGCAGGTTAGCCCGATATATACAGACAGAGGTCTTATTGCCGGCCAGGGATATGGCTATAGAGTAAGAGCACGGGATAAATTTGGTAATATGACCGAATGGTCGGAAATCCGCTATGCCGGCGTTGATACGACACCACCGGCACCTGCTCCGCGTATCGAAACAATCGATGCGAACTCGCCAACTTCAATTACGATGCTTGCGACGATTGCTTACGATGATAGTGACGTTGAGTATTATTTCGAGAACGTACTGGGTGATGTAAACGATAGCGGCTGGCAGGATGAACCGAACTATACAGCTGTCGGTCTTGATCCCAATACTGAATACGGCTATAGAGTCAAAGCCAGAGACAAGTCACCCAATCAGAACGAAACCGGCTGGTCAGAGGCGGCATATACTACGACTCTTGTACCTGCGGATCTGGTTCCGCCGCTACCCGACCCGATGGAATGGGATCCGGTGGTTGACGCCAACGGCTTCGATGGGACACCTCGTCAAGTCTATGGCGGCGGCGGAACGTTCGATTATTACGCCCAGATGACGGCAGTAGTTGCTGTAGATGCGGCCGGCGGTCCTGTGGAGTATTTCTTCGAATGTACTACGGAACACGGCTTCAACAGCGGCTGGATACTTACTCCTACTTATCGTGTACTGTTAGGTGGAGTCCATCTAATCGAGCGTTTCCGTGTCAGGGCGCGCGATCAGTTCGGCAACATGACTGCCTGGTCGCCTGAGGACCCCGCCAACTGACGGTAAAACAAACCTTAAAAATACAGGGCCTCTCATGCCATTAACATGAGAGGCCCTTTGATTTATGTACTTGTTTTCGGATAAAGTGCTTATACCAATTGTGCATAATCAATGCGCTTGTTTGTGTCATTTCGAGCGCAGCGAAGCGGAGTCGAGAAATCTGGATTCAGATTAAACTTGCTTTTCGTTCGCAGCCAGATCTCTCCACTTCAGGCCGCTCCGCGGCCCTCCGGTCGAGATGACAGAGGCGCAGATTGTAATCACAATTGGTATTATTTGGCCATTAGCGTTTGATAGCCGAAGTGCGCGATAAGGTTATCGAGAATCACCATTGCCGTATAGTTTTCGGCAACCGGCCATATACGGGCCACAATCGTCGGGTCACGCCGGGTAATTGCAGCCAGATCCTTGTTCTCCATCGTATACTTGTCAATCGTTCTCTGGGGTTTGTCGATTGTCGGTGTTGGCTTCACCGTAAGCCTGATTATGATGGGCTGGCCGGTGGAAAGGCCGCCTGTGATACCGCCGGCATTATTTGAATCGAAAGCTATCTTGCCATTCCTGGCGTGCATTTGGTCGTTATTTTCATACCCGGTCATGTCTTTGACGGCAAAACCGGCCCCGACCTCGACGCCCTTGACGGCACCAATTCCAAGCATTCTGCCCAACTCGCCGTCGAGCTTATAGAAGACCGGCTCCCCAAGGCCCACCGGGATACCGGTAACAACTACCTCAACTACGCCGCCGGCCGAGTCGCCTGTGGCCGAGATTCGATTACAGGCATCGACCATGCCCTGGGCGGCATCGATATCGGGACAGTTTAAGACCGGGTGCACCCCGTATTTGTCCCGAATCGCACCCGCAGCCATCTTTGGAGCCTTGGCCCGGATATCATCGATCTGCTGCTCTATCTCAGCCAGTATTCGGGCCTTTTCAAGGAATCTCATCTCCATGGTGATACGGTTCTTGACATAAATCTCCTGATAAAACGGATCCAGATCTCGCCGCATCTTTTTGTAATTGTCGGTATATTTCAGAGCCTTCTCGGCAGCGATATCAGGGCAGCGTACACCGGCTATCTCTTTCACATAGGAAAACACACTGATGCCACATTTTTTCAGCACTTTCTTGGCGACGTATCCGGCCGCAACGATGGTCGATGTATAGCGCCCGCTGAAAAAGCCTGCGCCTATCGCATCATCGTCGGGGCCGTACTTCGCAAACGAAGCATAAGACGCATGACCCGGGCGCGGCGTACGGTTCGTGTCCTGGTACTGCTTGATATGGATGAAATGGCGGTCCAGGTTGGGAATCAGAATTGTCAGCGGCGTGCCGTTTGTGTGGTTTTTATTGCCGGCGTTTTCGATGGTATCGGCCGCGTTCAGACCGGAATATATCACCGGCAGGTCCGGCTCTTTTCGCGGACTGCTCAATTCATCCGCTCCCGGCTTTCTAAGAAGCAAATCACCGTAAATTTCCTGCTCGGCTAATAAAAGGCCCGGCGGAACACCCTGCAGAACAGAGGTAAGGCCCTCCTGGTAAGAGCCGCCGGCAACGGTTACCTGAAAACAACGTCCAATATGACAACCTAACATGTAATTGTTCTCCTAAAATCGCTCGTTAGGGTATTAGATTCCCGCTTGCACAGAAATGACATACCAGGTGCTGCCTGCTAACTCGCTACTTTCATATTTGCGCCGATACTTTGCATCAATTTAACATAATCGGGAAACGTGACGCTGATAGCCTCAGCAGTTTCAATAGTACATTCACCATCCATACATAAACCAGCCAGTGACAGGGCCATCACGATTCGGTGGTCCGCCCAGCCGTGCAGTTCGGCAGGTCTGGGTTTGCCGCCTCGTATTATAAGGCCGTCCGGCAGCTCTTCAACATCTACATCCATTTTTTTCAACTCTTCGGCCATACATTTGATTCTGTCGGTCTCTTTGCTTCGCGCCTGGGGGACGTTCAGCAGCCTCGTCGTACCTTCGGCAAAGGCGGCAGTTACGGCCATAGCAGGCAATGCATCGGGAGTTTTGTTCATATCAATCTCAGTACCCGTGAGCGGGCCGGCTTTAACCGTTACCGAATTCGGCTCGACACTGATATCAGCTCCCATCGCCTTTAAGTAATCGACTACCGCCTTGTCCGGCTGGCTATCCGCGAAATCCAGCCCGAGCAAGGTTACCTCATCGGCTAATAAAGCGGCCGCACAGAGGAAAAACGTAGCACTGGAAAAATCGGCGGCAACCGCGTCCTCAAAGGCCCTGTAGCCCTGATTTCCCCTGATTCTGAATGTCCGCATCTGCTGATTCTCGTATTCGATTTGCTGCTTATCAAGCCAGTCGAGCGTCATTTGGACGTAGCCGGGCTCGTTGAGCAAAGTTACGTCAATCTGGGTATCTTCACTCGCCAGAGGTGCGCACAAAAGCAGGCTCGATAGATACTGGCTCGTAAAAGCGGCGATTGCCGTCTTCCCGCCTGCCAGTTTTCCTGATATCTCAACCGGCGCTTTGCCATTATTTCTCAGGCTCACGCACTTCGCTCCCAGGTCGTTGAGCGAGTCGATGAGCGGCCCGATCGGACGTGTCCGGATTTGTTCGTCGCCGGTAAAGGTCGTAGTTTTGCCGGATGGAGCCAATGCTGCCGAACCCATAGCGATTCGCAGGGTTGTGCCGGAGTTGCACACGTCGATGATTTCCTTTGGAGGCATAATCTTGCCGTTCGTGCCGGTTATCTTCCATAGCTTTGGATTTGAGGGGTTTATCGTCGCTCCTAACGCCCGATAGCAGGCCACCGCGGCCTGGGTGTCGCTCGAATCCAGTGGGGCGTGGATGAGGCTTTGCCCCCCTGCCAAAGATGCAATTGCAACCGCACGAATCGTATGCGATTTGGACCCGGGAATCGCCACTGTCCCTTTCAACCGAGATTTCTTAACAACCAGCTTCATAAGTATAACCCTTTGTATACGGTCTAAACAGCATATTTTTATCAGAAATGGCAAGGAATTGAAAGAAGATTCTCATGGTATTCAGGATGCAGGCCAAAATGACCTCAATTCCCAATCAGGCAATATAACCGTATTCAGTCGCCGTTGACGCCCTTCCGCCGCTCTGGCGGCTTATTTCTATTGCCGGCCGGGATCTCAGGCACCAAGAAGAACTTCCGCCCCTTTGCCTTGCTGGATCAGGGGAACGTAGCTTTCGAGGGCCTGCAATACTTCTGAATCCGTCAGGTCAATTGTCATTTTCTTTTCGTGCGCCATGTACGCAGCCATCACAAGCATCGTGATATGCCGGCCGTATTGGAAATCGAGCATGGCATTTTTGCCCTTCTCGAAGGCCGAGACGGCATCCCGCCATTCAGCTACGTAACCATACAGGTCGGGCTCGTTCGGCTGAAGGACCAGAGCGCCTCGCGTTGCCTGTGCCTTCTCAAGGGCAAGCTCGCTATCTGCAACGGCAGCGGCCGCCGCGTCACTAATAAATATACCAGCAGGCGACTCCAAAGAATTGACCGTATACGAATAGCCGGGGCCGAAAGCTTCCATAAGCAGTCTTAGGCCTGGCGCATCGTACATCCAGGAATTTGTCGCTTGAGCTATGCTGTTAATCCCGGTTTCAGGATCCTTAAACTCAATTGTAACATTCGAGTAATCTTCTCCCGGAGCGGCTTTATAATCCACCCCTCTTGTTTTAAGCCGGCTAATCCAGGGCTCTTTACCCCACTTGAGCAGTGCCATGTTGGCAGTCACTGAAACAGGGGTGAGATAGTCAGGCCGTTTGCCGCTGGGTGTCAGGGTATACATACCGACAGCTATACTGTGACAGCCCATATCGCAGCACACGCCGCCCCCCTGCCGCGTGGGATCCCAGAACCACGGCTCGTGCGGTCCGCCGTGCTCTTCTGCGCTGCGGGAAAGGTGCACAGAACCCATACTCTTTTCCACTGCCATAAGTTGATTACGGGCCTCTACCACACAGGGCATGTGAAGCTGGTTTTCAAAATACGCAGTAGGCACATGGAGTGCCTTTGCCATTCTTGCCATTACATCTGCTTCCTGAAGGTTCCGGGCAAGCGGTTTTTCACAAATTATCCCCTTGATTTCGGACCCGTTCTCGATTGCCTTAGCTATATTACGCATGATATCGAGACGAGCAAAATTCGGGGCAAAAATGCAGATAACGTCAACAGCGTCACAGATATCTGCGACATCCTCGTACACCTTGGTATTGCCCAAGCCATCCTGGCGTGCGCGCTTGGCAAGAGCTTCTGCGCCCTCGGGGGCACAGATTCCTGTCAATTCGACGCCGCGGACCGAACATAACGCCCTTTCATGAAATGTTGCTACAAAACCGGCTCCTATCATTCCTATCTTTAGCATCGTCTAATTCCTTTCATTTCAAGTATTGTCATGCTCCTAATCCATCTTTTTACCGGACGGTTTAGCACAATAAAGGCCTTAACGGTACGCTTAGTATCTACACTACTTTTAGCTAAAATACAACTCATAACTGTATAGAAGCACCATAATAAGGAGCGATAATCAGTCTCTTGGGTATAATATTTATACAGAGCAATTTATGAATCAATCTCATGCCAATAGTGGGGGATTTGCAATCAATGGTTTGAACAGAACACGTACAACAATCGAATATAGGACGTAAAAATGAGCAAAAGTTAATTTAAATCAGAAATAATGATGGAAAATCAAACTTTTTTGATGAGTACCCACATAAATAAACGAAATATATTTACGGAATACTTTTCATAAGATGTTGGATGAATGATTAGCTTGGTAAATCGTTGTTAGAACAAGAAATATTATTTTGAACGTCATTGTGGAAAACCTTTTTGGGTGTATAGAACCGCCCAGGAAATCTGAAGGAGTTAAAAGAATGCCCTCAACAAAAACAGAAGAAAAACAGATTGGTATGCCCGAAATAAGAATGAAGGCCATAGCACTCGGGATAACACCCGGAAAAATGAAAAAGGCTGATCTAATACATGCTATCCAGGTGGCAGAAGGTTGCAAGCCGTGTTTTGGAAGATCCGGCGGTCAATGTGCATATACTGACTGCTGTTTTATGAAAGATTGCCTTAAAATCAAATTGTAAATTCTGACTGTTTGTCATTAAGGCTTTCATAGTATCCCTTCGGAACAGATTACTCAGATTGTACACCTTGTTAAACACAGCTGCACAAATTGTTTAAGGCAAAATATTTTTATATCTCAAATAATTGTATTTCTTTGACATTTGTCGGTTTCTTCATTATATATTTTTGTGTCAAGGGGTATTCTTCTGTCCCTCGGAGTGTGCTCCTGATCGAATTCGAGGGAGATTACATTGCTGGCTGATAAA
>Ga0315288_10003284_pt1 | contig 20677 bp, 13 predicted proteins | sample YL17G11_20_MG_FD_203454 | JGI IMG/M metagenome (GOLD analysis project Ga0315288, IMG submission 203454) | Sediment microbial communities from Yellowstone Lake, YNP, Wyoming, USA - YL17G11_20 | ecosystem: Environmental > Aquatic > Freshwater > Lake > Sediment | place: USA: Wyoming | collected...
GAGTTCGGATAGAATGGATCTCGGGCACGTCTTTCATCTCCTGCCTCCTGCTGAGGTTTGGTCGGTCAACCAAAGCCTAGCAGGTTGGGTGTGGGTGCGACGTGCCCTCTTGCTCTAGCTCCCCGACGCCTACGGGGTGGCTCCCTTTTCGATGGTCACGTGGCCCCCTTTTGGTTTAGCACAGACACATGGGCCGCCAGACGATACGAACAACGTAGTCCTGGAGCCCTTCGTCGGTTCGGTAACGCAGCCTCACGTAGTCCCGGCAGGATAGGAACACCACGGAGGAGACTTCCCGGTCACCCCTGCGCCAGACCACTTGCCCCAGCTGCTCGAAGGACGTGTCCAGCCAGCCGCCCCGCAGCAGATCATGGACGGAGATCGACCAGCATTCCTCCACTGTGCGCTTGCGGACCCTAACCAGGCCACCCACCGCCCAGAGAAACCCTAATCCCTACGGGTCACGAAGGAATTGTACCACACCGGCATCGACTGCCGGGGAACACCCGGAAGGAGTGGCAGGGATAGCCAGAGAACCGAACGCGTCAATCACTGCGATGGGGCTTGTGGACCTGGGTCTCTCTTGGGGGGTCTGTCCGTGGCTACCTGGGTTTCGTGGATGTGGATGCACATTCCGGGTTCTTGCAGGTGATGGTGCTAGCGTTCACTGCAGTGTTGACGGCGGTCTATGTCGTAGTCACTCATCGCCTTGTCCATTTGCCACATGGAGCATACGTGAGACCACGGAGTGGCCAAACACAGGGGCTCACTAGTGCTAGAGGGTCCCACTGGGTTCTTAATGTGGTCAATCTGGGCCCGGGCCTGGCTCAGCAAGTCAAGGTCGAGGTGCTTGGAGCCTTTGCGGGTGCTGATATCCGTATACACAACTGGTTGGCACCGGCAGAGGGACCATCTGAACTGAGAGTGGGGGCAGAAGTCACTTATCGGTGCGGCTTGCTCGGGTTCCCTTTTGAGCTGAAGCCTGCGGCTAGCCCACTACGCATATCTTGGCGGACCCAGACGGGCAAGAAGCAGCTAAGTCGATGGCTCTTCCTATGTCACGAGAAGGACAAGTTCCGACCGCTAGGGCGGTGGGAGTGGCGAAAGTGGAGAGTGGCAGTCTGGCTGGCCAACAAGAAAGGAAAGATACCCCACGGGTTGGCTCGGAAAGTAGCCGGGAGATTGAAGCTACGCACTCGCTGGGAGACCCTGGAGCAGAAGGGCATAGTCAGGCTCTAGGCCAGGATTTTCGGGAAGCTAGGGATAATTGATAGAGGGGGTTTCACGCGGCCAGCGGAAGCCCACAGAAAGGTAAACTAGGTCAATGGGGCCCGGTCATGGCCAGAGACCCGAGATGACGGACCCCCGATGGGAGGAGCTACTGCCAAGTGCTAGGTGATGGACAGGCGAAGCGCGAGAGCAGCCCGTGCCCCGTCGGTCTTGGTCCCTGTCGGGAGGGCTGGATCACGACACGCCAGGAGACCGGGGAACCTGGTGAGGAAAGGCTATGTCCGTTTTGGGTAGACATACAGCCGGACCCAGAGTACCCACGATGCTACCTACCGCCATACTGCAAGTTGAAACAGTAGTAGGCCGGACTAGTTCCTGATGAGGGGTCCCACGCTAATCAGTTCGCAACCCTATCTTCTCGCTCAGGCTCCTTGCTGCGCGGCAGGTCTGCACCAGGGAGTTCGCAGTAGCCTCCAGGTAATCGCTTCTGTCGCTACACCAAGTGCGGTCCTCCTGGAACGGGCCGATGAAGTACTCAGGGAACACAAGGGCTTCGCCGAGTGGGGGGACGTCCTGGGGGACCCCGTCATCGCCACCGCGGTCCTCGACCGGCTCCTGCATCACTCCCACATCCTCAACATCAAGGGAGACAGCTACCGGCTCCGGGAGAAGAGAAAGGCGGGGCTGCTACCTAGCCCCTTCGCTCATGAACAGGCGGCCTTACACAGCAGGGGTGGGTGAAGACCAAACCGGCCAGGGTGGGTGAATTCGAGCCCGGCCTTTACACAGTCAGACCTTTCAGCTCTTGTCGTTAGCAGCACCGATAAGTGGCGCCACTCGCAGTGGCAGGGTCGCCAGGTGGCGTCCGTACTGTACCTACTCACCGATTCCGCGCAGCAACGTACCCGTGAGGTCATAGCTCGCTATGGTCTCTGGGAGGTCGGTTCATTGGACGGGTTCAACCGGAGTAGGTGGACGATTTGGGTCGGAACGGGTGGACGATTTCACCCGCAATACTCAACCGGGGCAGGCTCAAACCACAGACGTCCCGGAGACTACTACGTGGCCCCCGGCCGCGTGGAGCATTTCCGCTTGCCAGCTTCACCCCACCCCCAGCCCCTTCATCGCCGCGGTTGTGAGGTCGGAGTAGAAGACCGGGTCGACCTTCTCGACAATATCGCCAGAGACCTCGAGGAAGTGGCGCTTGTTCTCGGTGGGCACGAGGGCGCGCTTCCCGCCGTTTTCCATGCCTAGCTGCAGGAGCTCGACCAGAGACTTCACCGGCTTGATGTTCCCCTGAACGCTCAGATCGCCCAAGACGAGTAGTGCCGGCAGCAAGGGCTTCTTCTTGAGCGCCGAGTACATGGCCAGGAAGAAGGCGACACCGACCTCGCCCTCGACCCGGTTGCTGAGGAGGTCCATGGCCTCAACATGGAGGTCCGTTGCCGCGAGTTCCGAGGCGATGCCCAGGTCCCCTTTGCGCCCCAGCATGACAGCGAACGCCCTCTGCAGGGCCTCCTTCATGGTCCCGTCCACGCCGCCGCTGACCTTGAGCTTCCCGGTGCCGGAGGAGGTGCCGACCTCGATGCGGTAGAGGCTTGCGCGCCCGTCTCCGCCCACGTCCGCCGCATAGACCGTCCCCGGGGCCAGTGGGTCCTGGGCAATGAGGTTCCGGCCACCCTGTTCGGGTACTCCGACGAACTTCTCGGCGCTCGTGTCTCGGTCAATGTAGGAGAAGGAGGTCTGGTGGAATTCGAAGGCCGCCATCTTCTTGAGCTGCTCCTTCACCCGCCGCCGGCCCTCCAGGGCGAAGACCACGATCTCCTCAAGGTCCCCTTTAGACGGGTCTCCCCCCGGGTGCAGAAGCTTGATCATCCCGGAAATGGTGCGGCGCACGGCTTTGATGTCGCGGGTGTTGAGGTGGCTCCCAAAGGCAAATGAACGGTCGACGCACTCGGTGAAGTTGTGCTTCCTAAGTTCGCGCAGGGCCTCCGCTAGGTAGTCGACGACAAACCCATAGTGGTCCGTCAGGAACTCGTTCTGCATCTTCGGGATTTCCCAGCCGGGGAGGTAGAAGTGGATGCGGTCCAGGAAGGCCATGTCGTCCCTGATCACGTCGGGCATGGGCGCGAAGAGATGGGAAGACTTCACCAGCACCTCGACGGGCTGGTTGATGTTCCCGAACATGGCCAGCGAAGCCGGCGCGGTGATAGCCTCCTTGCCGCGAGCGAAGGTGCCCGACTCGCAGTAGGTCTTGAGGGTGGTCACGACCTCCTTGGGCATCTTCTGGAGGTCGGCCACTTCGTCGAAGGCAATCGCGTCCCACAGGCCGACCAGGCCGACCTTGCCGCTCGCCATGTTGTAGAAGAGGTTGGCCACGGTCGTGGGGCCCGTGAGGAGGATGGCGTAGGGCGAGAGTTCCTGGAAGGCGAAGGACTTCCCGGTTCCGCGCGGACCCAACTCGACGAGGTTGTAGTTGGCCTCGCAGAGCGGAATGAGCCGGGAGAGGTACAGAAGCTTGAGGCGTCGCTCGAACTTCGAGGGCTCGAGGCCTATGGCTCGCACGATGAAATCCAGCCACTCGTCAGCGGTGAACTGGGCGCGGCCCTCGCGGTACTGGCCGAGGTCGAAGGTGGCAAGCTGAATCGGCTTGAGGTCTCTGATCCAGAAGGGGCTGCGCTTGCCGCCCTGGCTCTCGTCGAACCGATACTCCATGTCGACCTGCGCCCAGATGCCGCCCTCCACGATGCGTTCGTAGCGCCGCACGAACTCGTCGGGGATATGCACGTATTTGTCCCCGAAGTTGGTGAGTTCAGCCCAATACTTGTCGTCGCTGGCCACGAAGCGCACCTTTACCTTGTCGATGAAGGTGTGGCTGCCCTTCTCGCGTACGCGGACCTGCGCCTTAGTCGCCTCGTCGGGCCTCACGTAGTTTTCGGTCAGGGTGGCGTTGACCACTTGGAGCCCAATATCGATGACTGTCTGGTCGTCGGAGGCGCAGTACCTGCCCAGCAGGTACTCAAGGACGTAGGTCGGAACGTTGGCCCCGACCTTTACCCGTCGCACCAAGTCCTTCCGGACGACCTTCCCGGCAAAGACTCGGTTTGCTTTCTGGTCAAGTTCTGGCATAGTCGTCCCCACCCCACCCGTAGTGCCTAGCTGGTGAACTCGAAGCTCAAAGGTCCCTTGCGTGCCAGGACCATACCCGTGTCGGCATCAACGAGCCGCAGTTCCGCTTGCCCGGACGTGAGAGGAGTGCGGACCATCAGAGTCACCGCATCGTCTTTGGCGGTCTCCAGGGCAATCTCCTGGGCCCCGCTATCATAGCCGTATTGAGCCGTCGCCGGCCCTCCGGCTAGCTCCCCTCCGATAAGAACCTCGCAGCGGACTCTCCGGACAGGCTTGCCGACGGTGCCCTGCTGGTAGGCCAGAACAGCCATGAACAGCCGATTGGTGATGCGGGATGCTTCATACCGTAGGTCCCAGCGATCCCCGGGGGGCTCCCCCCCGGGGGTAAGGGCTCGGAAGGTCAACACGGGGACGACCATCTCCTGGAGCGAGAGACCGCCGTGGTAGTAGGTGCCCGCCCCGGAAGCCTTAAACACCCCTCGGCCATTAGGGAACACGAATTCCAGGTCGCCACCGTGGCCGAGTTGGGCCGCTGAGAAGCGAACCGTGGCTGGACTCGTGTTGCCCCCGCGGCCAACCCAACACCGCCGTTTAAGGAGAACTGTCTGCCCGCCGGGCGGGTCGATTTTCTGAGGGTCGGACAGCTCACCGCCCAGAATGAAGCCGTGGTCGGCGGTGACTACGAAGCGGCGCACGCCGGCTGCCGCCAACCGATGGATGGCCTTACGAAGATCTGCTAGAACGCCTGTGATGGTCCCCCATGCCGTCTCGGGGTTGTCGAGTTCTCCCTGCTCGTCAATGACCGTGGAGCGGACGACAATGAGCTGCTTACCTCGAATGTCCTGCGCGAGGGGGCCTGGGTTGTGGTACTTCTTCGTTGCCAGAAGGTCCTTCAGGGTGAGGTCCAGCGCCGTGTCACCGGTGTAGGAGGCCAGATAACCACACCTTGCCGGGGCCTGCGCCAGGCTGGCGTCGCCCACCCGCACATCCAACCCACGGTCGGCTCCCTCAAGAATGTTCAGACCGTGCTCCGCACCGGGCATGAGGGCCGCCATGCCTATGGGCGTAATCGTAGGAACGGCTGCGACCGCCGGGCTCAGCTCAACCTCAGCTACCCAGTCCGTTCCCTCGAACTGCCCCACCAAGTCAGCGGCCATCTCGTAGCGCAAGGCGTCAACCAGGAAGTAGGCCACGGGCTCCTTCTTCAGCCACGGCTCCACATGGCGGTGAAACGTGTCTAGCTGCGGCGGGACCCCATGGAACGCAAACCCGTGCTCGGCCAAAGACTGAAGAAGGGTCTCGGCCATAGTGCCAGCGGCGCCCTCGTAGGCTTCGCGCGCAGAATCAAGAAGGTTGCCCAGTCCCGACCCATCCGGCATGGCGCGCACGTCTCGCTCAAAGACTCTTTGGAGAAGATCCACCCTGTGCCAGTTCGCCTCCTGGCCCGCGTACCTCGCGACCAGGTCGGCGGGAGGCCGGCGAACACCCTTGACTTCTCTCTTCACCCGGGCGGCCTGCTCGCAGAGCCGCAGCGCGGACAGAGCAAGGTGCCACTTGAGGCTCCGTTCCTCATCTACCCCTGCCCAGAACGACTGGCGTCTGTGCTCGGCAAGTTCAGTGGCCTCGGCCAACTGGCCCTCATCCGCAAGCCCCTCAACGGCCCCGAGGCAAAGGTCGTCGAGGAAGGCGAAGGTCTCGCAGGCCCGGGCAGCCTCCACCGGCAGAGCGGTCTCGGTCAGTCCGCACTCCGTCTCCACCCCCTGGGCCAAGCCTGCATATGGCCGCTGCATCTCGGTGTGATGCCGCATGTAGTCGGCGGTCTTAAGGCACGACGCGACCTGCTTGGGTGCCGGTAGCGCGAGGCCCTCTAGGGATGGAACACTTGCGGAGGGTCCAAGCCCGGACCGGAAATCGTTGAGAAGAACATGGCGGGCGAAGAGGCGTCGGAAGCTCGCGGCGTCTTGCGCCTCCGCGCCGAAGAGACCGAACTCGCGCTGGGCCATATCCTTCAGGGCAGGAAGGGCGCCTTTCCCATCAATCACGGCGTCCAATGCCGGCTCGATCAGATACCTGGCCGAGACTTCGTGGGTCCCAAGAGTCCCGAAGATGGCGGTCAGAACGGCTCCAATACCGCCGGCGCCACCTGTCTCCGCGATACGGTCGAGCTCCTCCAGAGTGATGTTGGGGTTAGCGACAAGTTCCTCGATGCTTGGCTCAGCGAGCTTCCCGCGGAGAGCCTCGCGGGCGAAACTCGGCAGTCCCTCCTGAAGAGCCCGTCCGCTGGCCGAAAGCCCCAGAAGCACGTCGAGTCTGCGGGGCAACGGGCGTTGCGGCACGTAGACGAGGAGCCAGCTGTCGGCCGGTTCGCCTGCCTGGGAAAGCCGCCCGAAATGCACGTCGACCTCGTCCCGCAGCCGATAGAAGCTGTCGGTGAACCTCGCCACAAACGTGTCCCGCGGGAGGTCCAACTCTCCGACCAGCCGGGAGAAGGACCCGGCCGGGTCGTACCAGACGACCACGCCGTGGCGGTCAAGTTCCTGCCTAACCCGTTGCTCAATGAGCCGGCTCACCGGGCTCTTGGCCATCACCGAACCCCCATCTTACTTGCTCTTCGCCCGCCACTCTCTGATGCGCGTGGACATTGTCGACCACGGGTACTTGCCTTCGAGGAGCTCCTTCCACATGGCCGCTGCTTCCGTCCAGGGAACGAGCTTGTGGAGCGGAGCGATGTTGATGATCACCCCATCGTCCCGGTCGGGCTGGTAGCCCATCTCGGCCACCTCACGGATATCGGCGCGGAACTGGGCCAACTCATCAAGGAGGGCCTTCTGGCGTTCGATTTTCCGACCTACCTCCCGCTCTTGCGGGCCACTCCCGGCTGCCCGAGCCTTTGCCATCTTGGACTCCAGCTCACCGAGCCTTCTTCGCTCGTGCTCAATCTTGGGCTCCACGTAGTCGCTGAGCACCTTCCAGAGCGTGTCGCCCGTGATGCGGTGGTAGTAGAGCCAGAGGCTATACGACCGGCGCCGTGACTGAAGAAGCCAGTAGATTGGGGCCTTTCGTCCGCTGTCGGAGTAGCGCGTAATGTGGTGTTCGAAAAACCCACCTGGGTTGCGGAAATGGTCGGGGAGAGCATCCACGCTGAGAGCCTCACTGAGGTCGCCCTCAAAATCCTGGGCTCCCAGGCCCCAGAAGCGTTCCATCAGTTCCCTTACGAGTCTCACAATATCCTTGCCAGGGTGGCCGGAGTCTTCCGCCAGGAGGCCGTCGGAGTGTGCCTCGATTGGCATTCCGTGATCGGTCTCGTCCGGTGACATGCCTGGGGAGGCGACCGGAAAGGGGGCAAAGGGCCCAGCCGTATTGCAGAATCGATTCGTTTGCCCGCCCGGACTGGGCTGGAAACGGCCGAATAACACTCCGACAAGCCAGGATAGCACGTCAGCTGTGAGTGCTCGATCTTCCGCCGCCGATTTCGCGGGTCCATGGCTGTGATCTCCCGGCGCGAATTCGTCCGACTCCGCGGCCATCTCCGCGCTGTCGAGGCCGTACAGGACCATCGAGATGTCGTCAAGCCGGTGCTGTAGCTCTTGTGCCTCCTCGCGCAACTGACTCTCAACGCTGCGCCAGTTCCGTAGACCGTCCGAAAGGGGATTGGGCGGGCCGACCAACAAGTGAGGCAAGACGAAGAACCTGGATGTCTCAAGACCAGAGTCCAAGTTGCGCTGAATAGCATGAGCTCTAAGGGACAACTGCCGCACCTCAGCAGAAACGTCGGGCGGGATGCGCGCCGGGAAGGGTACCCTCTTGAGGGCCCCCACGACAAACTCGGGAAACCCGAAGCGCCCCAATAAGATCCTAAATAGGAAATTGAACGTCTTTGTACCGGTAACCCCCAGGACTACGGGCAAATCCTCTTGCGGGGCAAGGACCGCGGGTCCCCTGACGCTGAAGATCGTGCCTTCAGGCAAGACCTGCGGACAGAAAGCCTTCGCCCTCAGCGGCCACGTCAACCCCGGGCGGAAGTAGAAGTCCGTGTTCTGAGGTCTTGAGTGGGCGCGACCCGTCTGCGGGTCCTTGAACGCCCTTATCTCCTCCCCGTCCTTCTCCCAGTTCACGACCAGGTGAAGGTCGGCGTAGTAGGGCGAGTAAGCGCCGCCCTTGGCAAAGGGCACCCACTTCTTGCCCTCGAAGGTCTGCCGCACGAAGTCTTCGCGGGTTCCGTCCCCCGGGCCCGTGACGATGCGGTCGGGCGACACCTCCCACCAGAGGCGGAGAAAGCGAAAGTCGTCGGCCGTGGCCAGCCCTTGCCGCACTGTGCGCCCTTGGCTCTCGAAGGGGGGAAGCTCTTTGAAGAGACGGCGGATGCGCTCGCTCACCCAGTAGGCGAAGGGTGAACCCGGAATCTGACTGAAGGCTCCGGGGGCCGCGGAGAAAACCGTTCCGGCAGGAGGCGTCCCTGCGGTGACTTCGGCAACGGCAGACTGCAGTCTGCCAGCCTTGTTCTGCTCCGTTACTAGGCGAAAGAAAAGCGCCGTGCTCATCCCTCCACCTCCAGGCAGTAGGCTGCCGTCTCGACCATCGCCGTGTCGAGGACGCCTGCCCCAAGGTCGGCCATGATGGTTAGACGCGCCTTCTTGAGAAGGATGTCCTCGCGCCACCCCTGGAAGGAACTCTGGAAGAACCCAGTCCGAGACGTGATTGCCCCGAGCCGACCACCCGGGCTCAGTAACCCGAGACCTCTCTCGACGAAGGCCGCATAGACATCGTTTTTGGTGAGCGGGTAATTGTGCTCGATGTACGCCTTGGACGGTTTGCTGGGATTACCGAACGGCGGGTTCATCAGCACCACGTCGTACTTGTGACGGAGGACCTCAAGGAAGCGTATGCCTTGTGCGCCGTCGTGGGCGAAGAGCCGCCTTGAGGCGCCGAGACCGTTTTCCGCCTCATGGGCGTAGCCGTTCAGGCTGTCCAGCAGTCGCTTGTCGACTATGTCCCAGAAAGACTCGTCGGTGACGTCAGAGAAGTCCAGTTGCGGCGAATGCCCTTCGCTCCACCACTCTTCCTGCGTGGCCTCGGGCTTCTTGCGCCATGCCTGCTGCTCCTCGCATATCACCGTCTTGAGCTTCTCCTCCGGGCGCAGGAGGCTGCCCGCCTCACCGGCGAGGGCCATGTCCTCCCAGAGTCGCTTGGCGATGCGTTCCAGAGTGGGGGAACCCAGCTCCGCCACGTACTCGTCGAAGAGTTGCCGGTTTCCGGGCATTGCCTCGGCGCAGACGATGTTGGTCTTCCGGACGGGTGCCCCGGGGCTATAGGCCTGTGCTCTTAGAAACAGAGCCAGGGCTGCAATCTGGGTAGCCCGCAGGTCGATGTCGATGCCATACAGATTGTGCTCGAGGATTAGCCCGGGGATTTCCTCCCGAGGATAACCCGCCTCCTCGTACATGGTGGTCAGCAGGTCGAACGAATAGAGGAGGAAATGACCGCTCCCGCATGCGGGGTCCAGAACTCGAATGTCCTTGGGGTCGAGAGATGGTCGCTCGGGACTGGCCTCGCCTGGCGGCCGTACCATGAAGACGCATTGGCCAACCAGTCTCGTGTCACTCTTCCTCGCTTCGTACCAGAGGCGTCCCAAGGTGTTGTCCGTTAGGAACCGCACCACGTAAGAGGGGGTGTAGAACTGGTTGAGGAAGGCGAGTTCATAGGAGTTCCGGGGTAGCCGACTCTCCTTGCGGGCCCGCTCCCGGAGATCCTTGGGAGTGAAGTACTGATAGACCCACCCCAGGGTCTCCTCTTCGGCCCAGGCCGGCGCCAGCTTCTGGTCGTTCAGCAGTTCCAAGACTGTCTTCAAAGTCGCGGGCTCAGGAAAGATGATTGACTGCGGGAGACCTCGGTCGAAGAGCGCCCGGAGGCTCTCGGCCAACTCGTCAAAGAGGAGTTCGAGGTAGCGGCGGTATCCGGCATCCTTCTCGCTCCGGGTGTACTCCGGACAGACTTGCCGGAAGAGTCCAAATCCATGCGACTCTCGGCCACGCCCCACTGACTCGGGGATGCTGCCACGGCCTTCCATCATCTTCAGTGCGGCCAGGCGATTCAGGTGAGTGAAGGCCACCTCACGGACAAACCGCTCAACGGCATCCGCTGGGCGGCCCGGAGACGTCGCGAACAGTTCATGATTGACTGCAGCTTCAATCTCTCTACGCTCGGCGGCAAGGCGCGGGTTGTCGCGCAGGCGGGCAACGGCCTCGTCAGACTCAACGGAGCCCGACGCGCCCACCCCGTAATCGCCCTCCAGTTGCCGCAGGACGTCTTCCTCAAGCGCCTTGCGGGCTGCCGTGACCATGCTCAGAATGAGCTTACGCAGTCCCTGCTCCACGACCGACCCTCCGTCTTCGCCCCGCCCATGTCACTCGATGATAACGGTCCTACCCTCTTGGAGCAGCTTCCTGCACTTCTGGCCGAAGGCATCGAGCCCATGGTCAAGTTCCGCCTCTCCAGACACAGCCGCCGGAAAGAACCCCCTTGCGCTCACCTTCGTCACCGGTCGAGGTGTGGTCTCCTCGACGCAACGGGACACGGCTTCTTGGAGGAGAGCGCCCGCGGCTTTGAGGTCCGACTCGAGCTGGGCGAGCGAAGGGTCGTAGATGGGGTCCTTGATTGTCTCCGGGCGGCGGTCTCCGCCGCAACGGCTCGCGAGGGGAGCCAGGATTTGCTGCTGGGTCATCTCAGGCAAGCCCTCGAACCCGGCGAAGGAGCGGACCTGCTCAATGGCTCTCTGGTATGCCACAGCCCGGGCCGCCCAGGCTTCGCGGTAGAGGGCCGTGTACGCGGTGTGAGTGGCTTTCAGGTCTTGGGCGATCGTCGGCAGCTTCTCCGGCCAGAGTTCCGACTCCAGATTGGCGGCCAACCGCTCCGCGGCGGCTGCCACGGTCGCGTCGTCGGGTCTTCTCTCCCTCACAGCCGGCCAGCCTCGGGTGACAGCAACGTGAGCGAGGCCTATGAGCTTCACGATCTCATCCGTCAGCGCGCTGCGCATCGCCCTCGCTTGCCTCAGCGCGTCCTTGAGGCGCCCTGCTTCCTGAGCAAAAGTCCGGATGGCATCGTCGGACGCGCTTCCGGAAATGCCCTTCATCGTTGCCGCCAAGTCTCTGACAAGCTCAGCTCCGGGGAGAGATGCTGCCTCAAGTCTGGCCTCAAGAGGAGCTAGTTCATCGCGTTCCGCCGTGAGAGCTTCGCGGATGGCTGCGGCCAGACCGCCCTCCTCCAGCGGAGCCTCGCGACCGAAGAGGTCCTTGAAGGCCTTGGCGGCCTGGACCATCACGTCAAGGGTCAGCCCGCTTTGGCGGGGCGCGAAACCGGCGGCCCGAAACGCGGGTGCGGTCGCAAAAACCTCCTTGGCGCCCGGGTCGCGGGTGTTGCGGACCTTCTGGCCCTGAAACGTTATTTCCAGGAACCCCGCCCGGAAGAGGGAAGCCGTGATGAGGGTCAAGACGTCGAAGCTCCACCCGTAGGGCTTGCGTCTGAAATGCGTCTCAAGTCCCTTGCCGGTGTCGCTCCCGCTCTTCTGAATGAGTTCGAACACTTCCCGAGCGCAAGGGGCGTTCGGGTTGACCGCGTAGGCGCCGCCTTGCTGGGTCACCAGCCCGAGCCTGCCTTGGCCCTCGTAGCACAGGCTGGGAAGCCCGGTGAGGTTGGAGTTGGTGATCAGCGCCTCGGCCTCAGTGCCTTTGACACTGACTGCGGCCAGGTCGAATTTGTCATAGAGGCGTGGCACCGCCTGGGCGAGCAGACCGTGGACCACAGCTTCCATGGCTTCGCCGTAGTCGGAGACCCTCTTCTCGACACCCTGGAAGTAGACCGTCCCACCGAGGAGGTCTGTTCTCACTCGAACGGTAGCCTCCACCTTGAGGGTTTCCTCGCGGCTTCGCTCCTCAGTGAGCAGCCGGCCCTGTTCCGCTGATAGCTTCTCGCGACCATGCCGAGAGACCATGGTCGCGCTGCGATGGAGTTCGGTCATGACGCCATAACTGGCGTCGCTCACGTAGGCAAGCCAGTAGAGCGCATCCTTGTCAAGCCGGCTCTCCTCGCGGGCTGCTGCTGCCTCCTTGTCGCGGTCGCGGTCCTCGGCTGGGAGACGAAGATGAAGCGCCACATCGCCTTCCTTGCCGGCGGCTACCCTCTCCCCATTCACGTATACGTCGGCCGCGAAGTTCCGTAGGCCCCTGTAGCTGTAAGCGGATACGCCCTTGAGGGTCTGGTCCATGAGGGTTTTCCTCAAGACCGCCAACTCTCTCCCGGCGAGCGGGATGCCCTGCCGCTCGACCTCCCACTTCTTGCCCTCTTCGGTGAGCAGCTCCCAACCATCCTCGGCCAGCCGGGCCTTCTGGGCCTTCTGGAGAACCCCTAGGGCCTGCTCGACATCCTTAACCACCGGCGGCGCGCCGGCGGCGGGATAGAGGACGGCGGCTACGTTCTCGGAGGTGCGGGGGAGGCCGCGAACGAACTGGAGGAGGCAGATGGCTTTCGCTGCCTTGGTCTCCCAGGCGGTCCGCCCGAAGGCTTTCTGAATCTCGGCCATGTAAAGCTGCCGCTCCTGGCCGATGTTGCCCCTGACCAGGTCATAGACCATGTCCAGAGTGACCAGGGCCCCGACTTGCTGCGCGCCTAGGTTCACTTCCGGGTGAATAATCAACTGCTGGGCTAGCTTGATGATGGTGCGGTTGCTGCCACTCACCTGCCGCATTGCCTCGCCCTGAGTCCTAAGGCCGGAAATGACGTCGATGAGAAGATCGATCTGGTAGGGAAGCAGCGGGTACATCCGCACGAAACGGGTAGCGTCAAGTTCGGCGGTCCGCACCATTCCACGTAGCACCGTGTGGGTCACGAGCGCCCCCTTGTGGCTCTCGTACAGGTCGCGAAGGAAGTCCTCGTGCGCCGCCTTCTTGGTCAGAACGCGCTTGCTGGCGACCTCGGAGATGTCCTCGGGCCGAAGGTCAACTTCAACCGGGAAACGGTCCCTAAGCTTGGCGAATTCAACCCTTGTGCCGTCGAGGCTGCTGACTACCTCATCGAGGCGTTCCTGAGAGGTAACGGCGATCCAGGCCCGGCCCCGGCCGACCTTCCCGAAGGCCTCAACCACGCCCTGGAGGTCCAGCATCTTGTCCGTGCTGCGCCCGACGTACTGACCCGCCTCGTCAACGACGAACACGAGGGAGCAACCTGGCGCCCGCCGCTCCACCAGCTTAGCTGCCCGGGTGGCGAAGGTGTTCGGCGTGATATCGGCATTGCGTTTGGCTCTGGCCCATGAGTCGGCAGAAGGGTAGGTCTCCGGGTCCATCTCGTGTAGGACGCTGCTGGCCTCGCTTATCGAGAAGGCGATGAGGTCGCGGTTCGCCTCCCACGGCTTATTGTAGCGCTCCTCATATCGTCTTTCGAATTCCCCGAGCTTGTCAGCCTGCTCAAGGGCAATCTCCAGGTCGGCTAGGTCGAGGTCGTCCGAGTAGCCAAAGCGTCGGAGGAAGGCCTTGTACATGACCTCGGTGATCTTCTCTGAGCCGCTCTTCACGCCAAGGTCGGTGGCCATATCGAGGATGACGGCCCGCGTCGGTATCTTTTCGTTGATAGTCTTGGCCAGGGTGGTCACTTTGGGGTCCATGGCCCGCTCCAGGAACAACTCCGTGGCCGACTCCCCGAGAACGCTCCGACCTTCCAGGACATAGCCCAGGATCTTGGCGAAGCTCGACTTACCGGACCCAAAGAATCCCGATATCCAGATGGCTATCCCTTCATGAGGGACATTGGGGCTTTCCCGGTAGCGCTCAAGGACCTTTATGAAGTTGTCCCGGATGGAGTCCGTCACGACGTACTCGCTGAGTTCCCCGTGAACAGTCTTCTCGTCGTCCTGGTCGACCTTGATGACTTCCTCAATACGGCGGTCGATAGGCCGCTCGAAGAGGTCGACTATCCTAAGGTCCTGCGGCACCGCGCAATCCCCCTAGTAGATGCGAGCCCGATAGTTGTGTTCTGGCTCGAGCGCACCCATGAACTTGAGGCCCGACACACCTTCAAGCGTGCCAGGATAGAAGAGGACAACCGGAACCCGAACCCCGGTCTTGGACAGACGGTCGAGCAGGGCTGACGTGCGATAGGCTGGATAAAGCGCCTCGGCTCGAACCAGGAACGCGATGCTGTTCGCTGGATCGAGCGCGTTGAGTCTTTCGGCCACCAATTGGTCCAAGGGACGCTTCTTAGTCAGAATCTGGTGAACGGTCTTGACCGCCGCCTCGACGCCCTGGTCGACCTCGGCTTTGTAGAATCGCTCAAGGTTGCCGCTGAGGGCCGAATCGAGCGCCTCGTTCACGACCTCGGCCAAGGACACGAGCAGGATCTGTTTGCCCTTCTTCTCAAGGCGGGTCTTTAGCATCTGAATCTCGGGCCTGACGGCAAGCTCCTCCGCCGGGTCGTAGCGGAAGACCGCGTACGGCTGGTCATGGTAAGCGTTTATCCTGACCTCGGGGTGAAGATCGGCTTCGAGCCGCTCAATGCGTTGCTTGAGTGAGCGCCCGGACGGCGCTTGCCAAGCCGTCATAGGACCATTCGACACGGACTGTCCCCCCCGCCGCGTAATACCCCACGTGACCCTCCTGATGAGCCTCGGCGAACAGCCTCTCGACATCGCCGGGAGTCAGGAAGAAGAGCTTCCAGTGCGGATGGCTAACCAGCCGCGCGCCAACGACGCCTTGGTCGCGAAGATAGTAGGTGACATAGACAAAGACCGGTAACGGAAGATGCGCGGCCGCGAAGGTCTTGACCGCACGGCCCTCCAGCAATCCGAAATCGCGCAGCGCCGCCAAGAGTCCACGGGCCGTCTTCACTTTGATGTTCTCGCTCCAGGGGGGAGCGATAGCGCCTTCCGCGATGAGCCTGTCTATGAACCGCATTCCGTCGGAGGTGTCGAGTTGCCAGCGCCCCCCGTGGTACAGCGGGTCAAGGTATAGTGTGGCGAAATCATAGAGGAGGTCGTCGGCCAAGGCGGCGTGTAGGTACAGCAGCCGGGTCACGACCGTCTCGGAGAAGCCACTGAGAATCATGGCTTGGGTCTGCGCCGTCGGGGGAGCCCCAGGGGCAGTGAAGCGGCGGAAGAAGATTCGCCTCAGGATGTCGCTCATGCGGGCCCGTGTGGCCTTGCCGAGGGTATTGCGGGCGATGACTTGGGACGCAAAGGCCTCCGGTTCGGTCCCGGGTTTCCACTCCCGGAGCAGGGCCAGCGTTTCCCGAAGCATGGCCCCGCCCTTCATGGCGTTAGAGGTATAGCGTCTGGGACTCATCAAAGGGTGACCACCCTAAGATAGGGTGCGACAAGATGCCCAGGCCGGCTGAACTTGTAGGCCGCGGCCAGGCCGGCCGCTAGAGTCCCTGGGTCCCTCAGTCCGTCCTGGGCCACATCTCCCACGCAGTAGAACCGCTCGCTGGCTCCGGGCTGCTTCAAGGCTGCGTCCGGCTGCACGATACCGAGAGCCTCCAGGGCTTCGCCCACATCAGCGGGCGCGGGGTTCGGCGGGCTAGGCAAGAATGGAGACGCCTCGGCCTGGCTGAGCTTCATCTCATGAACAAGGTTGTCAAGAGCCCTTTCCGTCTCCGGACCCAGGTCAAAGAGGTGGACTGCTCGCACCTTGGGCAGCAACGCTTCATGCCGGACCCGAGCCGCCGCTGCTGCCATCTCCACGCCGACCCAAGTTGCGGTCTTCGGAAAGAGCCGCTTAAGTACGTAGAGCCCTGTCTCTGTGGCCGCATCGCTGTCCCACCAGTGATAGGCGTCGTTCTCGCCCAAGCGAGCGATACGGCACCGCAGCTTCAGGACCGCTTCCAAATCCATTGTTTCACCCCAAGTATGCGTCCTCAAGGCAATCGGAACCTGCCTACACTGGAGGAGATTACCACAGGGCATATTCGACAGGAGTTCCCATTCTCCCGCAACCCCTAAGCAGAGGGGAGACCCCTACCCCCCCCCCCGGAAGGCTCAGTCAGCCGCGGGAAGGCTCCACGTTTCTCCTGCGCCCGGTCGGCCCAACGAAATATCATTCTAGCCCGCTCCCCCGACAACAGGTGACGGCCTTCGCTGCAGGTCCTCTTTGGTGCAGAGTTCGCGGTCCAGCGAAGTGCGACACACCGGGCGGGGGCGACTCACATGACTGAACTCTGTTACTTCTGCACGCAGGGGTCGTTCCTCAGGATCTCAAGGATTACCGGATGATCCCGGGGCTGACTGAGGATGTGCAGGCACGCCACGCCATCCATCTAACGTAGCCCCCGCATCTCCTTCCTCCCGCAGGCGTCGGCGACTTGCAGGGCGCCGACACACACCCGTCGAAACCACCCTTAGGGAAGGCTTTCCAGTGCCTTGGGCTAGCACGGAGCTTCAGCGGACCCGATAAGGAAGGTAGAGAGAGACCACCATGCTAGACCTGAGTGAACTGGATCTGAGTGAACTTGGTGTCGGTCTGCCTGCCATCACGCCGGCTTTCGGAAAGGCACTGGCAGAGGCCGGCGGTGTCTGCCTGGAATCGCAGGGCCACTCTCAGGGCGATCTACTTCAGGTCATAGGAGACTATGATAGTAGATACTCTCTCGCCTGGCCGCCTGTGACCGAGCAGGCCCAGAGGTGCTGGAATGATCCGGAGGTTGCGACGGAGCACGGTGCGGTCGGTCTCGCGGTTTTGCTGGCGAAGAAGGAGATAGGCTACGCGGTGATCGAGAGATCCAGAAAGGGGACCGGCTTCGACTACTGGATGGGAGATGAGACCAATGTCCCTTTTCAAAGCAAGGCGAGACTGGAGGTCTCCGGAATCCGATGTGGCGACGGACGAGACGTAAGTGCAAGGGTGAAGCAGAAACTGAGGCAGACTAGCCAGTCTGACGGCGTATTGCCTGCCTACATCGTTGTCGTCGAGTTTGGTGCTCCACTGGCGGAGGTACGGCAGAAATGAGTGCGATCCGCGACTACCACAGCCAAGCCATGGAATTTGCTGAACTAGCGTTGGTGGCTCGAATGCGCGGTGAGCACGAGCATGCCGGCCACCTGTCTAGACAGGCGCTGGAATGCGAATTGTCAGCGATTGGAGAAATGGACGCAACCGGTGTAATCGAGCCGACCTACTCGGTACTCCACCGAAGTGCGGCGACATTGGCTTTGGACTGCAGCGATCCCCGTAGCGCCGAACGCATAGTAGCCAAGGCCCTAACTCACGATCCTCCGTCCGAAATCGCCGAGGAACTCCGCGACCTCATGGAGCAAATCAACTTCAAGAGACACCTCGACCTGCGGGGACTCGCCCTCGAGGAAGACGAACTGCAGATGAACCTCACAGGGCCCGGGGTAGGTTTCGGATTGGTGAGTTCTGTAGATTTCATAAGCCGTATTGAAAACGCTTCAAAAATACTATTTCGCATTGTGGAAAGGCGTCGCGACAGGCCATTTCGAGAGAAGGGCAGGCCGAAGAAAGCGGTAGAGGACGCTTGTGAGGTTTTCGTCTCTGTACCCAGAGCAGCCAGCTTTTCGGTCACTTTGAAGCTCGGTCGGCCAATGGCTCAGCAGAGATTCCCTGAGTTTTCGGAGACAGCTTCAATCGTGGACGAGTTCCTGGACCTCATGGATCTGGCCAACAGCGCCAAGGTGGAAGAGATCAAGGAGCGCATACCAGACCCGGCCTACTTCAGGAATTTCGTCGCATTGGCGAAGAGAGTGGCGCCTGACGGGCAGGCCGTGCGACAAGTCGGCCTAACGGCAGTTCGGTCTGGGCGGGAGCGGTCCATCCAGCTAACCAGACCCGCTGCTGCGTTTCAGCTACCGCAGGCAGACGGGCAGGCGATTGGACCAGAGGTCGTAACTGTTCATGGAGTATTGCGTTATGCGGACGCGATGCATGACGAAGGATTCATCAAGGTTGTTGAAGAGGGGGGCGCAGCACACACCGTAAGGGTTCCCGAAGGCATGATGACCGACATAGTCCGTCCGATGTGGGACTGCGTCGTGTCTGTGACGGGGCGACAGAAAGGGCGACATATCACTCTAGAGGATATCAAGGAGGAGGAGCCTGGAGCAAAGTCGTGAACAGCACACTCCGCAAGCTCAGCGCCTGCCATGCTTCTTCGGACGGGACGCGGCTTCGGCTCACCGCACGGTTCAGTACCCAGATGTCCCTTCCCATGCGCCAGGCCATCCACCTCACACCACGGCCAATTCGCCTCCTCGCACATGGATAGCGCTCGGCTGAGTGCCAGCTCACGTGCGTCGAGACCGCACCAGAAAATGGTCTCTAGATACGCTGGACTGACACGGAGCTTCAGCGGACCCCAGACGGTGGCCGGCTCTTGGAGATGGGCCGCTGAGCTCCAAGCCGTCAGGCACTGGCGAAGAAAGTACGTCGGGTGAGGCGCCTTGCACGCTCGACTATCTCGGCGTCGCTGCCCAAGGAGACCGGCCTTCCGCAGCCGGTCAGACCCCAGGAACCCGCCCAACCGCCTGCCCTCCTCCCCGCAGCCTCACCCCTCGCACGCCCCAGCGGGAATCCGTGTCTGCCCCGAGAAGCTCTCCTTGCCTACGAACGGAGGGACCGAGTCCGTGAGCGGCCCGTGGTACAACCTCGAAGGCAAGGTCGCCCTGGTTACGGGGGCGAGCCGGGGGATAGGGCTGGCGATTGCCCGCGAACTCCTTCGGCAGAAGGCCAAGGTCGCCATCTGCGCCCGCAAGCCGGAGAGGCTGGAGGCCGCCCGTCAGGAGCTTGAGGCTCTGGCCCCCGCCCCCGACCTCCTCGCCCTCCCGGCCCACATTGCCGAGGAGGACCAGGTCGGCCGTCTCTTCGCCGCCGTGCTGGACCGCTTCGGCTGCCTCGACATCCTCATCAACAACGTGGGGATGAACCTCCTCACTCCCTCGACGGTCGACGCCGACGTGGCTGTCTGGCGCAAGATCATCGATACCAACCTCACCGGCCCCTACCTCTGCGCCCGCCAGGCGGCCCGGGCCATGCGGCCCCGCCAGGCGGGGAAGATCGTCAACCTGTCGTCCATCGCCGGCCGCCAGGCCGCCCCCGGGATGGGCATCTACGGGGTGGCCAAGGCCGGCCTGGAGATGCTCACCCGCGTCCTGGCCGTGGAACTGGCCCCCGACAACATCCAGGTGAACGCGGTGGCCCCGTCGATGGTCAAGACCGGCTTCAGCGCCCCCTTCTGGTCGAACGAGAGCCTCCAGGCCCAGATTGTCGCCGGTATCCCCGCCGGGCGGCTGGCCGAGCCCAGCGATATCGTTCACCCCGTCCTTTTCCTGGCCTCGGACGCCGCCGGCTACATCACCGGTCAGACGCTCATCGTGGATGGCGGCAGCACTTCCGCCAGTTGAAGGAGGAGACACACTCATGACCGATGACCACGCCGGCGCCACCGCCCTGGCCTGGATCGACGCCAACGCCCGCAGCCTCACGGCCGTCAGCGACCGCCTCTGGGAACTCGCCGAGGTGGGCCTGGAGGAGTTCGAGTCCGCGCGCCTCCTGGAGCGCGAGCTTGCCGCCGCCGGCTTCACCCTGGTCAGCGGGGTGGCCGGGATGCCGACCGCGTTCACGGCGACCTGGGGCCAAGGCAAGCCCGTGCTGGGTTTCTTGGCCGAGTACGACGCCCTGCCCCTCCTGAGCCAGGAGGCCTCGCCCGTCCGCAAGCCGCTCCGCGAGGGCGCCCCCGGCCACGGCTGCGGGCACAACCTCTACGGCGCCGCCGTCCTGGGGGCCGTCCTCGCCCTCAAGGAGGAGATGGTCCGGGAGAGCCTGCCCGGCACCATCGTCTTCTTCGGCTGCCCGGCGGAGGAGACCCTCATCGGCAAGGTCCTCATGGCCCGGGCCGGGCTCTTTAGCGGTCTGGACGCCGCCCTCACCTGGCACCCCGCCGAACTCAACAGCCTCTGGGCCGCCAGCGCGCAGGCCATGAACTCGGCCAAGCTCGCCTTCCACGGCCGGGCGGCTCACGCCGCGGCCAGCCCCGACCAGGGCCGCAGCGCCCTGGATGCCGTCGAACTGATGAACATCGGCGCGAACTACCTGCGCGAGCACGTGCCCCAGGACACGCGCCTGCACTACGTCATCACCAAGGGCGGGGTGGCCCCCAACATCGTCCCGGCGGAGGCCGAGGTCTGGTACTACGTCCGCAGCCCGCGCCGGGCCGACGTGGACGCCATCTACGCCCGGCTCCTCAAGATCGCCGAGGGCGCGGCCCTGATGACCGAGACCACCTTCGATGTCAACCTCATCACCTCGTGCCGCGAGTACCTCCCCAA
>Ga0315288_10003285_pt1 | contig 20676 bp, 36 predicted proteins | sample YL17G11_20_MG_FD_203454 | JGI IMG/M metagenome (GOLD analysis project Ga0315288, IMG submission 203454) | Sediment microbial communities from Yellowstone Lake, YNP, Wyoming, USA - YL17G11_20 | ecosystem: Environmental > Aquatic > Freshwater > Lake > Sediment | place: USA: Wyoming | collected...
CAGATATTTATCTAAAGTATAGATGTCATACTGACGAACACTTATTTTTTCTAAATCTTGCATAAGAAAATCCGCCTGAAAATCCTACTATTGCTGCAACTAATCCTAACCAACAATTAAATTTAATGCCAACATACAGTGATTGTATAATCACAGCAGTAAAAAAGACCCAAGAAATAATTTTTAGAAAATTACACTTACTTACCAGCGTCATTTTTCTTCCCAAAAAAATATGCGTAATCATTGCGAACAAATAATCCAAACATAAGCGTTAATGCTAAACATGTTGCAAATAATCCCCAATGTGGAATAGTCAATGCAAATACAGTGAGCCCCAATGTTGCTAAAGTTGTAAGTAATGTAGCGCCAGCCAAAATAATTTTTAATGTTTTTGTCATAATTTCCTCATTTAAGAATAATATCATGCGGATGCGATTCTTTTAATCCAGCATTAGTTATTCTAATAAATTCCGGATTATCCCTAAGTTCTTCTAAATTAGACGCCCCTTGATAGCTCATTCCAGAGCGCACCCCCTCTAGTAATTTAGATAGAATATCCTTGTAAGAACCCTTCTGCAAAACAATGGCAGCCACACCTTCAACATGATTTGTTTTATGAGTAGATGATCCTACATATTCTTTACAAAGACGACCATCAATGTATATTGTATCTCCAGGAGTTTCAAGGCTGCCGGCAAACAAATTGCCAACCATAACCATATCGGCAAAACATAGTGCTTTAACAATATCTCCTGCGCTTTTAATGCCGCCATCTGCTATGAAAGGATAATGTCTAGTTGTATTGCTTTCTTTATCTCTGGTGCGATTAAGCTCAATCATTTGTCTCTGAACTTCTGCTACATCCATTAGCGCAGTAAGCTGTGGCACCCCATTGCCGGTCTCAATCCTGGTTGTACAAAGACTGCCCGGACCAATGCCTACCTTAACTACATTAGCTCCTGCTTGCCATAAGCGCCTTGCCCCTTCACCAGTTGCCACATTGCCAGAGATAACAAAGCTATCATTTGGATAATTGGTTTTAATCCAGTTTGTCATTTCTGCACATTGATCAGAGTCGCCGTGCGCGACATCAATACAGAATAATTTGACCCCAGCATCAATAAATGCTGCTACATTTTCTTTATCACTTGGTTTAATACCAACTGATACTGCGAATTTGTTTACCCATTTCCATTTATTAATATTATGAGTAACGTCTTTGGCAATACTAAGTTGTTCTTTAATATCCATGAAACGATGTAAAACGGCTAAGCCTCCGCTTATTAAAATTTCATAGACCATATCTTCTCCAGTAATAGTCTTCATATTAGCTGGAATAATGGGATTAGAAAACTCCAATGCTCCCCATTTAACTGAAACATCTACTGTCGAACGGCTTTTTATCGTAGAATGTTGCGGAACAAGCAAAACATCGTCAAAAGTCAATCCATCTCTAATCATTGTCATCTCCTAATCAGAACCATAATCGATATAACATTCGCCATATTTTAGCATATTGTAGCAAGACGAAATCTGAAACTAACATCATTCTAATAAAATCAACCTATAACATAATGATTTTATTGATTTTGTCAAGCCTCAGATTAAAATAAGGAATTTACATGGGCTTTGATATTTTTAATGTTTTTGGTGGAACATCAGGCGGAAACTCTTTGATACTTCATAGAGATCCTGGAGCCTCTCTTGGCTCAACATTTATTCAAAACAATATTAATTTAATTGGGGCGGTTCGAGAGAAGAATATTCTTGATGAATTTATTCACGGCAACGTGCCAGATTTTCTTCGAAATTTTGCTCAGGTAACTGTTACTAATGGGTCAGACTCCATTACTTATTTAGTCATGTCAGACTACTTATGTCTTGGTCAAGATAATGATTATGTTAGAATGCCAATGAATCCTCATACTGCCCAAGCTATTGCTGATCAATATGATTGTACACTTCCAACCCGAAAGATGGTCAATGATATTTGGAAAGCTTCAGTAAATAAATTAGATCCGAAACCATGGGGACCACCATACAATGCTGATATGGAAAAGACTCATAGAATTGGTACTCATAGTAATACTATCCAAACACAACTAGTCGGTAAAGATACAGCAGCCCTTACATCTGGACATAAAAAAGATGTCGTACTCACTAACAGGCTGAATCCGAAGAACCCTGCTAAGCGAGTTGCTATATATGGATGGATTCAATCTACTGGTAAGCCAATTCAAGACCTTAATCCAAGTAGCCACGAAGACACTTATGCAGATTATAGCCATGGTATAAGACTATGTTCTAATGATGTAATTGTTAATGGCAATCCAATGAGAATGAAAGATGTATTTGCGGACTCTAAACTTGCGCCTCTAGTCTCTGACGAAGGCGTCCTTTTATTTACAAGGTATTAAGATGGCAACTTTTCCCGGCAGATCTGGCGATGCATTAGGCGGCAATCAATTCATTCAAAGTATTGCGCCAGGAGATAATGCTAAAAGAGATGACCTGATTGTTCAAGAAATACTTAAAGGTAACATGCCTAACTTTCTTAGGCAGCTAGTTCCAGTTACAGTAACGGAAAAGAACAACACGTTAATTTATAACGTTATGCCAGACTACTTAGCCCTTGGAGATGATGCCGACTACATTAGAGTTCCCTTGTCGGCTCCTAGCGCGCAGAAAGTGGCAGATGCCTTTGGTTGTACATTGCCCACCGCCAAGATGTCCAATCAGATTTGGCAAGCTGCTGCTGCTAAGCTACCGCCAAAGCCTATGTCTGGAAGAACATCTACTATAGGTGGTAAGACATATTCCCCTCAAGATTTCTTAAAATCTAAAATGACGGATACAGATTCCTTTGCCGAACATAATCGTCTTATTCAAGAGCAATTAGCTGAGCATAAGCCAGGCGAATTGGTAGCGGGACATAAAAAGGATGTTGTAATTTCAAATCAATTAGCATCACGTCCCGATAAAGTAGCTATTCACGGATTACATAATACTAAAGGTCAAGCCATTCAAGGCGGATCTTGGGGACATGATATCAATTATCGAGACTATTCTCATGGAATACGCTTAATAGATCGTAAAGCCACATTGAATGGCAAGCCTATTGATTTAGTTAAAGATATCTTGCAAAATCAAGAATTTGCTTATTTAGTTTCTGATGAAGGCGCCTTAAAATTTACCTCTTATAGCTATAAGAAAGATAAAGATTCCCCAGTTGCTCCATCTCAAGACAGTGCTGTTGCAACTAAGACTGAACCAGCAACTAAAACTGAGCCTGGGCAGGAATATACTCCAGACAAACCAAAAGGTGGAAGAGAGCAGTTACTGGGCAGAATTGATAACTTTTTAGATCAATTTAAAACTTAAGCGCTTTTATTTCGATAGGTGATTCGACCCTTAGTGGTATCGTACTCGCTGACTTCGATCTTCACTTTATCTCCAACAAGTATCTTGACAGAATTCATTCGAATCTTGCCGCTCAGTGTACATAATACAACTAAGTTCTCATTAACCTGAACTCTAAATTGACCCTTGTTAGCATCAACAACTTCACCCTCAAATTCTAAACGATCTCTTCTAGTATCCATTAATTATTAGTCCTTTGTTTTAAAAATAGACGAAACAACATCATGTTGCTTATCTAGTATCCGTAAAAATTCGCTGCTCGCAGGAAGATATGTTATCCACGCTTTTGTCGATACACAAGGGCTTGGCATATTATCTTTAATTTTCAATTCTAAATAATTATCGATGCCAGAGTTTTTTCCAATAGTCTTTAGATTTTTCAAACCTAATAGAAGCGGAGATACTTGTCGCCATTCGCCATACATGTAAGTATAAGCTCTTAAATAGTTATCAATACCTAGAAATGCAATCATAAAATAATCTTGCAATAAGTCCTCATCTTTACCAGCAAAGATGAATGCTAATTTACTTATCTTAGCAATTTTTACTATTGGCAATCCATAATATAAATCAGTACAAATATTATGTTTTAACTGCAAATCATTATATGTAACTTTAAGCTTCTTATTCTTAGTTATTGTGAGTGAATTATTGTACTCATCAAACCACCAAGTATGTAATATTAATTTAGTATTTTTATCTTCAAAAAAATTATATGGTTTAAGACGACAAGCTTTAATGAGAAAAACCAACTCTCCAATCTCGCAATACGATTGAGCTAATAAAATATGTTTATCAAGCTGAGCATAGATAGTATCGAGACTGGGACTCTTCATTATAAATCAAGTAACGATGGATCTAATCCGCCATCATCATCATTGGGATTAGGAGATGAATTTACTACATGAACGTCTGTTTTAATAAATGGCAAATAGTCTACTTGTTGTACTTCAACTAAATTACGATAAAGCAAATAAGTATTTCTACTATCTACCTTGGCGTTGTGAGCTTCAGAAATTTTATTAACTCCAACCATATCAAGAGATGCGTGTAAATTTACTTTTTGCTTTGGAGCGCCCTTTGCCATTAATCCTTGTTTTTTAGCGTAATCTCTAGCTAAAGCCATAGTACATAACCATAGGTTAGCAGGGAATTGTTTATTGCTTTGTCCCCAAAATGCTTGCAAGAACTTCTTATCAAATGGAGCGTTATGAGCCACAATACAGCGATGAGCTGGAGTAAGACCATCTTCCGCAAAAAATCTATCACATTCAGAAACTACATCGTGCTTATTGTGACCGCGATCCAAGTCTGACATTGTCTTTTTAGTAATGGCAAGCGCATCAAAATTAGCTCGCTCAGGATACTCGCATTTGATTTGTCGCCATAGCTGAACTCTATCGGTAACTCTAATAATTCCTACCTCGGTCATTTCGTGGTAGTTAGATTTTAATCCGGTTGTTTCTGTGTCAATAATATAATATTGGATACCTGACATATTGCCTCTTTAATATTTTATTTGGAAAATTGGATGAGTTAAAAATATAGGAATCATCCCCTTTTCTTTATATTTTGTTTGTGTAGCTTCATCTAAATAATGTAAACCGCTAATTACTTTTCTACAATTGTATTCGCCGCATTGACAATTCATTTGCCATTTATCAAGAGTGTCAGTTGAACTTGTTGAGTAATCAAAAGTAATTTCACTGCCCGCCTTAATAACATACATAGAATAGACAATAGCCCTTTTACCACCTATATGTAATAGGCAATTTGGATTACAGCTATGACCAATATAGTCATCTATTGTTCCCGATGGACCTATGTATATATTTGGTCCAACTTGAATAAGAGCAGGATCATTGGGGTTTGGCAATTTGTCTTCAGTATATATTTGTCCAGTAACCTCTATAATGGGTACGTTGGCTGGAATCTCAACTGAAGTAAAAACTCCTACACCCCATTTACTTGGCTTTACTTTTAGATATTGATTGTACATTATTATCCTAACAACTTTTTCATAAATCTCATCATAGACGACCCAGAATCATATACTTTTAGTACTAACTCTTTACGACCAATTAATTTATGAGCAACTGAATTAGGAGATTTTCCCTTAATCATTTCGGCGGCTTGAACTGCATCTTCGGCAAGAACACGATAAGTAAGTGTGGCTGGCAGCATACACTCTACCTTCACTTCATAATAAAGTTTAGGTTTAATTTTAGGAGGCTCAGCCTTTTTAGCTTCTTTTTTAATAGGTAAAGGCGCGATAATCTCTTCTTCATCATCGCTAGAAACTGGTTGAAATGGATTATTTTTATTTATCATAAATATATCTATATCAGTCTTTATAAGAAAGATAGTGAGCATATCCATTAGTGCTGTTAGTTAGCTCAAAAAATCTCTTCATAAATAAATCTTTTGCTTCTTGCGGTGGTAATGGATCTATTTTGAAAGGTAGCGGTTCGCAGGGCTGAATCCAATCAGAACGCAACGGTGCCATTAAGTCCCTAGCCTCAGTGGCTAAAAGTGCCATGTCAGCCAATTTAATTGATTTTGGCTCCTTTTCTGCCAAATTGAATCTTTTGCAAATAGCTTTTTGCATATTATCTTCAAACGCTAGATAAGCATCGAACTTGCCAGAACGTTTAAGTGGTCTGGGAACATCTACCAAATACGCTTCACTGGCATCGTGCATTAAGCCCCACAATGCATCTTCATAGTCGCATATGTAACTAACTAAAACACTATGTTGCGCAACAGAATAAAACCTCTTAACATGTCCACTGAATCTACATTGCATAGATAGGGAATGAGATATATCTTCAATAACAATAGCATCTACAACAGGATTAGTTGGATTAAACCTTCTGCCAGAATATGTTTGAATCCATGCATCCTGATTGAATTTCATGCTAGGATCATCTTTAATAAGTTTTTGTTTTAAATTTGGATTAGCATTATAAAACTTATTGATAACAGATTCTTCTTCAGAAGAAACAAGTGGCTCATTTAAATCTCTAGGATTCATTTTGATGGATATTTCTTTACCTCCATCATAATCAGGAAAAATATCATCTAAATACTCTTCTTGAGAGGAACTGAATGTGTGTTGTTTTATTTTTGACATTTCTTTTTCTTTTTCTCTATCAATGACATTAAATCTTCGTTTTTGGAGTAACGCACTCATATCAATATCTCTATCGTAATTACCTGGTGGAGCGTTTAATGCACGACGCGCGATGCCTTGGTATGGTAAACTTTTTCTTATTGACATTTTCTATTCTCTATAACTTTTATCCATTTTTGATACCTAATATATTTTCTATCAAGAATTAATTCATTATTTTGATACATATTATGTAACATGTGCATCATTTGTTTGTTTGATAAACATAACATATTGCAAGTAATACTTCCATTGCCGCCACATATATTTTGTATGTCTTTTAACATTGACAATGAGTTTGATTTAATGTTGCCTTTTGGGTATGGATATTTTGACTTCTCAGGATCATTAATTGATCCGTCTCCTTCAAAATATCCTCTTATAAAATCCCACTGAAATTCGGGCAATATCTTAGGAAAATTAACTGAATTAGATTTTTTACCAGGTTTAATATTTAACCATTTACATAAGTCTTTAGATATTTTTTGAGAATTAATTTCATAACTACATAACTTAGATGTGGCGGTTGTGAATTGTCTTATAGACACGTCTTTACAAATAAAATTTTGAAAAATTTTTAAAATAACAATATCTTTTTGATGTATTGCTATTTTAAACCCTCGTTTACCTATATGTCCATCGCTGGCGATCCAACCTAATAAATAAGCTTTTTCTTTAGAATTTATTTCTAAAAAAAAGTTATCATCTAATGATTTATATTTAGTGTTTGGATTATTTCTTCCAGAAGCTTTCAACGCTCTAGAGCATGGCAAACAAAGTAATTTATCGTCATTATTATTTGACACTTTGATAAACTCTCTATATTGCATTTTATAGTTTTTACGACATTTTTCAGATAATTGTAAATCACAAAACACATCAAATATCTGATGTGATTCTCTACTTATTATCAGTTGATCCAAAACCGCCTTGGCGGATAGAATTTCGTTTTTTATATAAATCATCGCATTCTTCGTTAGAAATTGGCTTCACTACCATTTCTTGCCTTTTAATTGGAACTATTTGACCAATAGCATCGCCCCATTTGATGGTTAAATCATTTCCCATTGATCTAGTGTCTGGCAAATATTGCCCCGCAAATAAAACTTCATCAGGATAGTGCTCATCTATTATACCTACAAGATTATGCATATATTTTTTACCAAAAGAACTGCTGCGAGGATGTAATTGAAACCACCAGCCTTCTGGCAAAAAAGATCTAAAACCAAGTGGTATTTTAAAATATTGTCCTGGTCTTAATATCAAATCTTTTTTGTCTGCAAAAGCGGCTCTAACATCCCATCCAGTAGCAAAGGGCTCTCCTTTAGTGGGAAGAAAAAACATTTCATTCTTAATATCTTCACGAAGTGCAAATTTAAAAGTGGGAATTTCGATCATAGTGACTCCATTTTAATTACTATCGGTTATTTGTCAAGGGGATAAAATCTCATTAAATTATGAGTCTCCCACCTGCCATATTTTTTATTAATGCTGATGCCACAGATGGCTACATTTGGGACGGATATTCTGACGGATATATACCGGCTCCATTAAATGTGCGCACCAGAAATACATTAATAAGCCAGCTACATATTAATGACTATATGACCGGTGCCGAGTTCGATGCCAGGGTCGCATTTGATCCTAATTATGCCACCGTTGTACATCTTCAAAGATTAAGAATAATGGTAGCCAGGGAAAATTTTAGAGATTATACGAACCGTCATCTAGCTGACATCGCCCTATTCTATAGCAGAGGCATGATAAAAGTTGAAAAAAATAATTTTGGACCGCCCGGTTTAACGCTACCAATTGACAGAGTTAATATTTATACATTATTACGTGATGTTGGCTCAAAATATGTAGTTATTCTACCTGTTAGCGCTACCACACCACCTAAAAGTTTGGGCGGAATTGTAGTAAGTCAGCTAGGTGATAGTAGTGGGGTTCATGATCCTAACCCTGATAATGAATATAATAATCCAGATTTTATAAATAGAAAATAATTTATACTGAATATCATGGTAATAACTATGTATATTTTGTAGTCTTTCCAAAAGGTACCAATAATATGAAGAAAATAGACTCCCTACTTAAAAAAGCCGCATTATTTGAAAGATTAGCCGTTTATGGTGATCGTCGATCATTTTTAAAGAGCTTAGGTCAAGGCGCATCATATGATTCATTTAAAGGATCCACTATGGTTGGTGATAGCGGCGAACCAGGACCAACTACACAAACTGTTAAAGAAACAGTAATAGATGATCAAATTTCATCAAATATTCAAAAGAAATTAAATGATATTTTAACTCCACTTGCAGTAGAAGGTAAGATATTTTTTGCACCATTAGTGCTTGATGGCACATTAGGAAGATCAACTAAACAAGCTTTAGAGACTTATAAAAAAGAATTCGGATTACAAGGTGCACCATTTTCTGCAGTATTAAAAGATATTCAAAGCAGATCAGTAGGCTCTTCTGCCACACCCGCATCATCAAAAATGAAGCCTGACGGCACAGTCGCTCCAATGGGTAAAGGTCTTTCTGGCGTAGTCCCAGAATCTGCTCTTAAAGCAGCTCCAACAAAACCAACAACACTTTCTGACTTAGTGTCAGGTAATACTCTAAGTCCAAATAAAACTTAATGTTAGGGTAATTAATTAAGTACCCTTGCCTATGCGATTAAGTCTGGCAAATACATTCCAATAGCTTATCTAAAGCAGCAAACTTAAAAATTTGCTGCTTTTTTATTTATAATTTTGCCAAGCGTTTCTCGACAAAACAACGGGGGATCATATAGGGGGAAGGCAATATAATAGGCGAGGCTGCCTAAATATTTTATTAGATAGTAAACTAGATCGCCCCATTGTTTTCTCGTAAACCCGCGCTATATTGTTCGTAGTGAGTGAGGTAGTATGAAATCTAGTAGTTCCATTATATTTTTATTATTAGTTAGTTGTTGTAGCACCACAACAGTCCCAGAAAAAACATCTTGTGATCCTAAACATAAATCAGATTGTGATCCTGTACCTATTCCAACACAATCAATTACAATCCCACCTGTTGTAATAGTTGATACTTCTGGACCATGTCCAAGTGATATGGTTCATGTAGAAGGTGAGTTCTGTTCCGATCTTGAAGAGATTTGTTTGAGTTGGTTAGATAAGCCAGCCTGCGGTAAAATAGATCCGAAGACTAAAGAATGTATTCAAATGAATCTACCAATGAGATGCGGAGAGTTTAAATTTCCAACTGTATGTAAGTCTAAAACTAAACATATGAATTTTTGTATAGATAGATACGAATATCCAAATCAACTTGGAGTTAAACCTAAGTTGCAAAATACCTGGTACCAAGCCAAAGCTCAATGTGAGGCGCAAGGAAAAAGACTTTGCGTAGATAATGAATGGACACAGGCATGTAGGGGTCCCGATAACCTGCCATATCCCTATGGCTACAAGAGAGATGCAACCGCTTGCCGAATCGATTTACCTTGGCAAGACCCCTCTACGCATACTTTTGAGCAGCTAGATAAGACCGTACCCGCTGGCTCAATGCCAGGCTGTGTATCAGCATACGGAGCATACGATATGACTGGTAACGGAGATGAATGGGCAGTTAGTTCAGGAGGAACTCCTTATAAATCAGTTCTTAAGGGAGGGCATCCTTGTGGAGTAAGAAATAGATGTTCCCCTCGAACCGATGCTCACAACGAATATTTTTCTTTTTACGACACAGGCTTTAGGTGCTGCCGAGACATAAAATGAAATTTGCTATATTGCCGGAAATTTTAACATCTTTACAAAAAGATGTACTTATAGGCTCTCTGCTTGGAGACGCTTATATGCAAATTAAAAAAGGCTCTATTAATCCAAGAGTAGAGATTGGAAGATCAATTAAAGATTTGCATTATTTAGAATGGCAATTTAAGATTTTTAGAAACCTGTGTTCTGATAAAGAAATAGAAATTAGATATTTAAAGCATCCCGAATTAGTAAAATATAATAAAAATCACGATCCACTCAAAAAATATGGTCAGTGTAGATTTAGAACAAGAAATGTTCCAGTATTTAATTCTTATTATAATAAGTGGTATGTAGATAGATTTAAGATAGTTCCACGCGATTTAGAATTAAATGCTCAAAATATAGCTATTTGGTTTTGTGATGACGGCTCTTTGTATAAACCAAAGGGGTCTTTATCTATATCTTTTTCTACTGATGGATTTCATGAAAATGATGTAGATTTTTTATGTAATTTATTATCTGTTCGCTATAATGGAAATTTTTATAAAATAAAAAGGAAGTCTTATTCGGATAAAAATAATTTTGAAATAAGGGTTTGCGCAAAAGCTTCCCTTAAATTAATTGAAGATGTGCACGATTTTATTCCTACATCTATGGAAAGAAAGTTAAAGCACTTAAAATGAATTTAAAAGAGTTTATTGATTACAGAAAGAATTGCCCCTTATGTGATACACAATTGAAATTGGCGCTTCATTCTAAAAAACAGCAGTCCCACAGATATGAAGACAATAGACTATTATTTCTATTTAATCTAAATGCATTAAATAAAAAACAGAAACACTATAAGGTTGGATATTCTTTTGGATTAGAAGACGGCTCCTATTATATTGAATTTTATACTTATAAGGAAAAGAGATTTGATGGCGAGACGCCAGACTTCTTGAGAGAAAGATTTAAAGAATTAGATAAAAACCTATTAGCTTATCGATTTTTAAAGTATTGCTCTCGTTGTAGCTGTTATAATTACTCTTCTAATAATTTCCTATTAAAAAATACCTCGATAGGCTCTCTTAATATAGAGATGGAATATGTTGGAATGATTCAGCCAGTTGGAAATAAATATAAGATATATAAGCTACTTAATAACTATACTGATGGTGTTAGTTCTTTAATTTATGGAAGACATTGGTCAGAAGCTATTGCGAGAGATGATAGTGGCGGCACCGCCATGATACACTCTCCCGCTGGTTATAAATTGGAGATGATGCAAACTTCTATAATTAAGTTTATTTCTAAAGAAGAGACTATGCGGCGTCTCAATAAGTTAATTATTTTCTCTTAAAGGAATGCTGAAATTCTTTGAATTGCTTGTAACCATCTGATTACATCCACAACCGTTTCAACTGGTATATTATGAGCTTTTCCTGAATTACTAAAATAACTAAGCCAAGGTTTTCCTGTGAATCTATTATCTTTATGAAAGTTTTTATTATATTCCATTTTGCAAGGATTTCCTGATGGAGTTTTGTATACAGTTTCCCATACTTCAATATCCATGCTGAGATTGGCGCCTGTACCATTTTTGAAGGTTGTTCCGTGGTATTCGACTATTCTTACTAAATAGGAGCCAATTTTAATATTCATACATTTATACAGAGCTTCTTGTATTTTGTTCTTCTTATATTTAAGAACATCAATTACTCCTAGATGATTTGATATTTTCATCTTCTCTTTTGCTGGAGATTCGGCAGGAATCCAAGCATCTTCAGGAATATAATATGTATCGTCATCGTCACCATACTGATGATCAGTTAGTTCTTCTAAGAATTTAATGTAATCTTCCTTAGATATTGGTGTCATATTATATAAAATATAACAGTTTATTAATAACTTTACATTATTATATGGATTCCGACGAGATACTTAAACTTGCTGATTTTTTTTATGCCTTAGCTAAAGGTGAAGAATTGCCCGACAATTCTAAAGATTTGAAGACAGTTTTAAAAAATATAGAACAGTTGGAAACGCACGGCGCGCGCAAGAGGTACGCCGAGAAGAATTTAAAACATTTATCATCCGGGTCATCTCGACTTGTCTACTTGACAACCGACAAAACAATCATTAAGTTAGCTAAGAATGACAAGGGACTGGCACAAAATAAAGCAGAGTCAAATCCTAAAATGACATCTAAATTTCTTAACAAAACGATTAGTTCTGCTAAAAATAATTCGTGGATGCAAACACATTATTTAGATAAAATTACGGTAAAAGATTTTAAAGAAATGACTGATTTGGATTTTGATGATTTTGGCGAGTGCATTCGTTATGGATTAAAAAATGTTTCTGGGCACTCTGATAAGAAAAAGCCAAAAAATTTCGATGAAGTATCGAAGTCTGAAATATATAAAGAGATGAAAAAGGTTGGAGATAAGTTTAAACTTATGGGCGGCGACCTAGCTAGAATTTCTAGTTGGGGAACCAAAGATGGTCGCCCCGTATTAATTGATGCCGGTCTTACGAAAGATGTTTTCTCTGAGTTCTACGAATCTGCATGAAGCAATTTAAAACCTTCTTAGAAGCTATTGAATACCATCCAAAATGTGTTCTCTGTGATTACAAAATGGATATCAACGACAGAGATCTTGCAACTGATATGGGGTATGAGTTTCGTGAAAATAAACAAAAGATATCTTTTTTTGTGTTTAGTAATCGGGATGATACTGTTACCATAGACCCAGAAACGAATGAAGTTGATTTTTCCCTAAAAAATATTGCTGGTGGAACTTTCTATCACGGCTTAACAATAGATTGTAAATCATGTTGTCAATTTTCATATACTATACAAGTTAAAATTGATTTAAAAAACCAAATATTAATGGGAACATTTCTTAATTCTGAAACAATAAGTGTGGAAGATTCAGATATAGTTCATGAGATTAAAAATATCTATGCCACCGAGAAAACAGAGTATGCTTATTTCTCACAAAGTGGTGGCTCTAAAAAAGCAACCTTCCCTCTAATCCCTTTAAACTTGATGGCTCCCCAAGAAACTATAAGTCGTATTCGTAAATTATTGATCTTTTCTTGAAATACATGAGTTTATCTAATTTTTTACAGTTCAATAGGTTTTGTCCTATTTGCCAAGAGCCATTAGGGCTTTATATGCAATGGGTCAATTCTATTTGTTTTAGAGCCAGTTTATCTGGAGATGATGAATATCAATTTGATCCTTATTTGGGAACTAATAAAGACATTGGAACGGATGATTGTTTTGACCATTATATGTCTTTAAAAGATTATGGTGATAGTTTTAATATAGAGTTCAGTTCTAATAAATTATTTGGTGAATCTAAGAAGTATCAAGTATATTTTTATTATCTTTGTAATCCCGCCGGCTTTAAAAGAAAAGGTTCTTATGGCTCGGATTATGAAATTAATTTATTTAAAGGTTGTTACTATCGATCTAGCCCAATGATGGAGTTTAGATTATCAGAAGATCCTAAACTAAAAAAATGGGATCTTGTTTATATGAATGAAGAGTCTAAATTATTAGATAATAAAGATGAAGCCTTTTCTTTTAAGACTAGCCATAAAGATTTAGATAAAATATATATGCTAAATTTGGATTATGAAGAAAAAAGAACTACTATTTTTTATTATACAGCAACTCCCGAGGAAAGGGTTAAAAAATTTTTTAAAGCTAAGATTTTTGAAAAGGATTTGCCTCTATTAAAAACCCGTCCCAAATTAGATTGGGAAGATAGGGAAAGTCTTCTTAATAGATTCGACAGTTGGATAATTATGTCATGAAAGAGATAATACTACTTGCTGAACAATATAAAGTGTGCCCTATCTGTACTCAAACTCTTAGAAAAGAAGAGGGTAGAGGATATACTTATGATTTTCATTCTGCCGACAATGTTAATGTATTTTTATGTTTTAACCCCATTGCTAGTGATCCGCTTCACTCTTACTGTCATATAATAGATACCAGCGATCCTGATAAAATAGCTCATCAAGAGTTTGCGCTTGACTTGGGTAATAAATACGTATTATTTGCAAACAATTATCAGGCACAAACATCAGTTATTAAAAATAATAAACATGGAAAGCCCTTTCTGCTTCCCTTTATTGTCATGCCTAATTTTTCTGATTTAACATCCCTGAAAAACAAAATTAGAACGGTACTAGTCTTCTCATGAAATCAATAGCTCAATTAGTAGAATCCTGTCAAGAAAAGGTTAAGTCCTTGGAAAAGATGATTCCCATAAAACAACACCAAAATAGAGTTGCTGAAATAGATGATATGGCAGCTGATAATAATCTATGGAATGATCCTAAGGCTGCCGCTACCCTAATGAAGGAAAGACAGAAGCTAGCAGATGTACTAGAGAATATGGATTATTTTGTCACAAGATCCGCTTATTATAAAGAATATCTAGATGTGATGCCATCTGAAATGGAAGAGATGTTGCCAGAGCTATCCCTATTAGACTCAGTTTTAGATGCTTTTGAATTCAAACAGATGATGAATGACCCATTGGATAACAATGCAGCTATTCTTACCATTAACGCAGGCGCTGGCGGGCTTGAGTCAGCCAATTGGGTATCAATGCTACTCCGTATGTATGGGAGGTATGCGGATAGTTATAAATTGAATGTGGAGCTTCTAGATATGAAGCATTCAGAAGAACATAGTGCAACCTGTATAGACTCCGTCTCTGTTAGGGTGGAGGGACCTTATGCTTATGGGTTTTTAAAGGGCGAGGCTGGAGTTCATAGGCTTATTCGCAATTCTCCATTTAGTTCCAGCGACCTTCGTCATACATCTTTTGCAGCCGTATCAGTTTTACCTGATATTGAGGACACTATAGATATTAAGATTGATGATAAAGATATAGATATCACGGCTCAAACGGCTGGTGGACCTGGCGGACAGAATGTAAATAAAGTTTGCTCGGCTGTTAGATTAAAACACTTTCCAACGGGAATTAATATTTTAGTTAGAACAGAAAGAGATTTCCATAAAAATAAGGCAACTGCCCTAAAGATGCTTAAAGCTAAACTTTATGAAATAGAACTCAAGAAGCAAAACGCCGAAAAAGAAAAAAAGCTGTCTCAGCAATCTGATGCTGCTTTTGGACATCAAATAAGAACAGTTACATTAACTCCTTATTCTTTAGTTAAAGATCACAGAACGGGACATGAAACAAATCAATCTGATTCATTTTTGGACGGAAATATCCAGGATTTTGTTATTTCATATTTGCATTCAAGAGATAAAATTGTATAATATGGATGAAGAAATTCACCGTAAAAGATTTTATTAATTATAATGCTCCGTGCTTTAGCTGTGGGCGTAAAATAATCATTAGAATTGGTTCTATTTGTTTAACTCAAAACATGCCGGCTACCTATTTACGAGCTAATGTTAACTCGGCTCAAACTGAAGTAGATTTACAAGTTACATATGCTCGCATTCTTAAATTAATTATAAATCATACAACCAATAAAATTACAACTTCCGATCCGGAAGCCTTGACAAAATATCTAACAGTGAATAAGTTGTTCCTGAGCAGTGTTTGCAATAATTGCTATACATCTATTGAAAGTTTTTATTTAGAATTTAACTTGCAAAAAGGGTTTATTATACCAGTTGGTATCAGTAGAGAATTATTGATGTTAATTGATGATAAAAATTTGTATCATATAAACTCTTCCGCCATAGATGAAGAAACTATAATAGTAGTTGATAGAATTAATAAATCAACTTCCCTAACACCCGTTCGCTTTGTATTACCTTTATCATTCTTATATAAATTAAAAGATAAAAAACATATTTTACAAAAGATTAAAACCTATTTACTATTCTCATGAGGTAAGATGAATTTACAAGAAGCATTAGATTACAGAAGTAAGTGTATTATTTGTCAGAGAGATTTGGTATTAAAAGGTAGTAATGAGTCTATAGTTACATTATCTACAGAAGGACTAAGGGTTAGAGAAGGGTCTAATTATCTATTTAAATATGATGGGACATATGATAGGGGTAAATTTTATAAAAAACCTGCTCTTATTAAGGTGCAATGTCCCGTTTGTATATCTGATGTAATGCCGGCTAAGGCGATTAAAATTAAAGGTAGAAGTGCTGGAATGACCACGATGTCAGCTGCCATATCAAAATTTTTTGAAGAAGATTATATGGGCGCCAGAACTACCTTAGATGATCTTAAAAAGCAAGGATACTGCTATAAGTTTGAATGCGCAGTAGATAACGCTGGCAAATACGAAGTAAAGCTGTTATCAGAATATATAAGATATTGTAACAAAGAAGAGTTCTGGCATTTGAATACTAATTTTAATGATGACTCCAAGACAGATTTACATCATGGTAGATATGAAAACACTTTGAATGGTATGCTAACATTACATCTGCCAGCAGTTAATACATCCAATATTAAGACAAAAGAACAATTTATTAGTAAGTTTAAATTATATACATTGTTCTCATAAAAAGGCTTTTAAATTATTTAAGCGACGGACAAACACAATAACATCAACCAAGTCTTTCATCCTAAGCTTATGATTTTTTGCCCAGTATTGACTTTTAAATCTAATGTCTTTGTTTCGATTAATTACGTTATAACCATTTTTATGTTTTTCGGAAATAACTATATCAAAAGAGCCATACTCTCTTAGTTTATGTCTAGGGTCAATGGTGATCCTTTCATAAAATTGAAGCTCTATTTGATACATGCCAATTTTGATATTATTATCAATCCAAATAAAATGATCTTCAGACTTTATATATTCTAATACTTCTGCACTTCGCAGCGCGCTCTTAATCATATTCTTAGAAACTTTGCCCTTGCTAAAATCTAAAATAGTTCGAAACTCTTGTGTGCCTTTAACTAAACTCATATCTTTATTTTTATCACTTTCGTCACTTAAATAGCATACATTTATATTCATATAAAATATAGTTTACATCATGAAAATTATTACTCACTGTCCAAAATGTGGAGACGCTCTTTTAAATGAAGAGGTTCCTGATCTAAGTCATAGCGGCGTGTGGACAAAAAAATGTACTAAAAGATTAGGTCACAAATTCTCAATGTTTTATAACATCAATGATGGTGAAGTTAATAGCATATGTATACAGATAACAAATAAGGTTGATGCCACTTGGTGCTTTAGAAATAACTTACTCTCAGTAAGTAATAGAGGTTTACCGCTAAGAAGACTATTAGAATCAATGCAATTCATTCCATATTTTGAGCCAGATTTATCCGATTATAAAAAATTGGTTTCTAAAATAAAAACTTACATACTTTTTTTGTAGCAAGATTACGCGAGGTTATATAACGTGATATGGACGACACCCTCGCCTGCCCAATTTGCGGAAATAAATTAAGAAACATTAAGCTTCCAAACAAATTTCTGCATCATGTAAATAAGACATCTGATTATATTGCTCGCACATGCCATAATGGTATGAATCATTCTCTTACATTTCATGTGGATGAAATAACTAAGAAAGTAGATTTTCTTAAACTATCTTTAAATCCTAAGTATTCTAGATACGTAGAGATTGACTTCTTTAATCAAAAATGCAGGATAAGCTGCCTTAAAGATAGTAAACCAGATTATATAGAAATACCTAAAATGTTGCATCCAGATTTCCCATTACTAACTAAGTTAAAAGAGCGCGTGTCTCTTTATATTACTTTTAGCTAATGTTATGTCCATTATGTCAAACAAAACTAGAAGTCTGGACTTATAAAACAGACACAGACTACGCTTGTATATGGAACGATAAATGTATTAATGCAGATATGCCGCGCTATATCGCCAAATATAATAACTATCCCACTTATTTAATTTCTAGAGCATTTATGATGGACAAATATCATATAGTTATTGATTATCCCAGAAATGTAACAATTATCTCTGTTTTAGAGGCTTGTGTATTATTAGACTCTGTAGAGATACCTAAAGCCCTTAAAATTAATCTTAAAGACCCGTATAGTATTATTAATAAAATTAAAACCCTAATGTTGTTCTCCTAATGTGGAATAAAGATACATGCCCAATTTGTGATAAATTACTTACTCCTTATGGGACAAAAGAAAACTTTTCTAAAGTATATAGTAAAGAAGTTTTATACCAATGTGCAACTAGCGTCCTTACAGTTGTAAAAGGTTCATTTAAGCTAGAATCTCATTTTAAGAAAACAGTTCGTGATAATAAACCATGGTTTGAAGTTTTTTTTATTCATCCTTTTATGATAGAATCATATTATGATGTTTCTAATATTTATACCTATGAAAAAGATAGAGATGGTAAACACTTTATTGTTGAAACGCCGTATCTAAATCTACCATGGAAAGATAAGGATGCTGTTATCAGAAAACTTAAACTATATACTGTGTTCTCATGAGCTTTCCCACCGACTTCTGCCCCATCTGTAATTTTAAATTGCAAACTGACATATATGGCGATCCAAAAATTACTACTTATTTTTGTGGGCGAGCTGGCACATCTTTCATTATCAAAACTATTGATGCTAAGGGTGAAGTAACGGGACGAACAGAGGTCTTTCATTATGTATATAATGAATACTATATACAGGGCGTTATTGTTGAAATTATATTGCATCCATATAAGATTCGTCATAGTATAGAGGCTAATAAAACAAGATTATACTTCTTGCCAGAAGATGACACTCGCCCCGAATTAATAATGACAACATCTCTGCTTAAAAATTTAGATTATAGTAAGCACGAAGAAACAATTAACAAATTAAAAAAATATATTTTATTTTCATAGTCTTGACTTACTCTCATCAAGCCTTATGTTGTACATAGACATAAAATGTTTGAAACGAAAATCTGTCCACTATGCAGTAAAGAACTGACCTTAAAAAAGGTCATGGAAGTCAGGACATATAATTGTCCCACGCAACATTCTGTGCCTGGTGTGGAAGATGCTTATGTTACCAGTCATTACACCGTGGAATGTAATACTAATCTGGGAGATATGCAGCGCATTTATATCTATCCTTGGAGTATCGATAATTTTGATAATAAATCGCGCCTATACAAGTATGATGGCAAATGGAGTTTCATTAAAGAACTTCCTACGATAAAGTCCGATACCGAAGAGAACCTTCTTAAACGAATTAAGAAACTATTATATTTCTTATGAAGGGCACATATGACATTATATGATTTTGGCAAAGAGGAAGATCCTAAACTTTGTAAATTTTGTAAAGGAGACGCCGTCTATGCCCCAGTAGAAGAAATGGTTCGCCATGGCGTAGGAGTCTTCTTCTGTCATACTTGCCAAGCCGAATACCTTTACTTTTTTGATGGTCCTTGCGCTTCCACCTCTTTATACACCGAGATTAATCATAAAATGTATCGCTGGACCATAACATCGGTGGGCACAGGAACTTTAGCTCATATCGTTGAACCAGGCATTCCGGGCAAGAAGAAGAATGGTAAGGTAGAAATGATTAAGTATTTTGATCCAAGACTAGGACATCGTGTGCAACATCTAACACCCCAAAATGTCAACGAAAAGCTGAGAACTTGGTTAGTATTCCTATGATGTATACATGTCGCTTCTGCCAAGATTCCCTGCACGTTCAATTTGAAGGACATAGATTGTGCACCGCACGCTGCCAGAAGTGTAGTACTATTCATTATTTACATTATACAGAACATGAAAAAGTAACCATTTTTAAATATTCTATCTTTACCAAATATAAAGAAAGGGTATTCTCCATCTGCATTCAAACAGATTATGATGATGCCCAAATGTATATGCACCCAGAGGACCCAGATGATACTCTAGTCATGGTCGCTCACATATCTAATGCCAAAGTTCAAGATAGAATTAATCCATCTAACTTCCTAGAGAAGCTTCCAACTCTTTTAACATTCTCATGAACTGTAAATATTGCAATCGTCCCTGTCGCAAAGCAGCTTATGATAGATTCTCTTTCTCCCATCTGCCAACCTTCCAATGCGATTACCATGGAGCCACAGTCGTCAGATATGTCCAAGAACCATCATCAACTGAATGGTATATCACATTTTTGGTCTTCTATCATAAAGAACAACCCTATCAAGCTACATTTTATTATAATGATCCGCCCTACTTTGGCAACCAAAAGTTTCAGGTGGAAAAGATTACATTGAAAAAGCCCGGATCACAACGAGTTCAAGAGCCTGTTTTTACATTGGATTTCCATCCAGAAATTACTCCGGAAAATGTCCAAAAGAAACTATCTATGTATATGGTGTTCGCATGAAATGTCCTGTTTGTAAAAAAA
>Ga0315288_10003287_pt1 | contig 20662 bp, 27 predicted proteins | sample YL17G11_20_MG_FD_203454 | JGI IMG/M metagenome (GOLD analysis project Ga0315288, IMG submission 203454) | Sediment microbial communities from Yellowstone Lake, YNP, Wyoming, USA - YL17G11_20 | ecosystem: Environmental > Aquatic > Freshwater > Lake > Sediment | place: USA: Wyoming | collected...
AGTGCCGTGATGGTGCCTTCCACAACGTTGTCGCCAATAACGCAATCATCTTGGTCTGTCTCCGTGAATACAATGTTCCCACCAATGTGGTTGCCAGTAATTGTAAGTTTATCGTTGATGTCGCCACCTAACGATCCAACCCCAAGGGTCCCAAGGATCGTGTTGCCCGTAACAACAATCTCGTAGGTGTCGTTCATCAGATTTACGTCACCATCACACATATTCCCGCTGAACGTACATTCCTTAACGTACTCAGCACCAGCCGATGGAGCAAAGAAAACGGTCCCAGAAAATCTGTTGCCACTAACGGCACAATGTTGTGCATAGCCCAGCCCACCACCCACCTGTAGGTACAGATCCGTAAAGGAGTTCCCCGTTACAGTAATTTGATCTGCACCCTCGATAAGGACAAGACGCCCATCAGAATCGTTACCACCAATAACACCATTTAAAGCGTTATAAATGTAAATGGCACTGGAGCCAAACTTGTTGCCAGAAATCGTAAAATCACGAAGTTTAGATGCGCCATTAGCAGCAAAGAAGAGGGTTCCGCTGTCACATCGCGTCATGTCGTTGCCGGTAAACACCAAATTCCGAATCAGAACTGTGGTGCTGATGATACCGACAGATGCCCCACCACCACTACCCGGAGGTTCCAGCAGGTCGAATACCGTGCCGGTGACCAAAAACCCATCCATCGATGTCGTCAGGGAGTCACCTACCGTCAAGTTGATGCCGTAGGTGCAGCCAGAGAAATGACAATCCCGAACTGAAAGGCGTCTAACAGCTTTAGCAGCGGGTGTCCAACTTAAGCCGGATACAGCCCCACGAATATCACAACTATCAAAAGTTACTGTATCATTCCAACCTTTTAGTCTAACATGCTGAGTGAAATTGGTACTATCGCTTGAGTAGAGCTTACAGTTGTGGTACCGGATAGCGCCGCATTCCAGCAGGTCATGGACGCACTCGCTGAACAGCACACTCTCAAAGCGGATGTCATAGGCATATGTGATGGTTACAATGATGAAGCCGTTAGCCGTATTCAGCACATCCATGTCGGAAATGCCAGCGTGAGCGAATACCAAGGGTTTCGCCACTGTCGTGGCACTCCAGCCGATAGCCGGGATGCCACCAATATGGTCGTAGATCTCAACCTTACCAGTACCGGCATTGCCAGTCTTTTTGACGTAAACCAATTGGACTTCATCAAATGTGATGTCGTCATCTTCCAGCATGGCAGCGGTGCCAGCCACAAAGTTGACGGCCTCGCCGACTGTATCGCACGTAAAGAAATCATTCGAAGCAACAGGTGCAGCAATCCCATAGGCTGTGGGTGCAGCACCAACAAAATTGATATAGTAAGTGTTAGCGGTGGCATTGCTTAATCCGGTTCCAGAACCGTAACCTTTTAATAGAACGTTCGACATCATTGTGACGTTACCGTCCATTGCAATCATTCCGTCTAAACGTACTGTTCCACCACCTAAACCATTTAAAGTGGAAATAGCTGTATTGATAGCTGTACACCCACCGCTTGAAATCACTATTTCTCTATTAGCAAAATCAGAATCAACCCATCCTAAATTACCAGAACCATCCGTCTTTAAACTTTGATTGGCTGTGCCATCTGCCGCAGGAAGTTTCCATGTTACGTTGCCTCCCATCGCATCTGCCGCAACCAACTTAGCATAGTTGGCACCGCCCGCAACTGCTTCAGAGAATCGAATACCTTTTTGGTTTTCGAGTACAATATCACCAGCCGCTTGAATACTATTGGTAGGACCAAAATCAAGAAGTCTAGAACCATTATTAAATACTCCCAATACTGGACGTACCGATAATGCACCAGCTCCGGCCTTGTTGGCATCAATCCCGATCATAGGGGCGGTTTCCATGGCAATGTCACTGCCATATCCGTCAATAGTGAGCTGGCCGGTTTCTGTTCCTAAGCCACCTAGTACCGCAAGCAACTCGTGTGACACAGCCATGCCCGACACACCAGTGTCTGCTGAAGCGTATAACGAGCCATAGCCTGTAATATTTAGATCAATGCCAGCAATGGCAGTGGAAGGCGCAATGGGGTTTGCTTGAATAGAAAAGGACGATACTGATTCAATAGAACTAAAATGTCCAATATTGAGCACATCTCCAGCCGCATCTGACTTCAAAAAGCTTGTGGTGCCACCATTAAAATATAATGATCCGCCATCCACACCGCCGTTATCCATCATTACACTCTGGAGTGCTGAAAGTGCTCCTAAATCGTCTAAAATAGCAACTGAATTCTGAATCAATTTTCCAGTGGCTAAATCAAATCTAGCTAAAGCATGATCTGTAGCACCCACTGGACCAAAAACATCTCCACCCCCAACAACTGTAGTGGTAGCCTGCAATGATAATATTTGAATCACTCCAAGTGTAGCATGTTGTTTGAAAACAGAACCCACTGCCGCGCCAGCTAACACTGGAGATAATGCACCAAGGGCCCCACAATAAAGTTTAGTACCAGGAGCCCACGCAATAGTATTTTGATTATATAAAAACCCATAAACAAATATATACCCAGTTGATCCAGCAGCTATAGTAGAAGTAGTGATTCCATGTACTTCTCCACCTGCAACTGCTAATGTAATTTGAGGATATGTAGTGCCAGTTGCGACATGTTTTACACATCGCAAAGCTACAATATCAGCACCTGTATTATTTTCAACTAATTCTTGAGTAGGTGAATGTGAATCTAAAGCCGATAAAAGTTTATGTTGCATGTTATATCATTCCTCTTTATAATGTAACGACGTTCCCAGAAGCGTCAAAAACTATTTCAAAGTCCACGCCATAGAAGGCCATCATAGCAACGTCGATCCCCACTAATGGGTTACCGAATGGAGTAAGGGAGTGAGTGAGAATAGTGTTAGGATCAAAGGTGGTACCCCCGCCGGAGCCCACTAGGTCCAATTGAGAAATTAAAGGATTCCAACGGAAAGCCATATTAAGACCTCACCACTGAAGAAACACTTTCCTTTGAAGCATCAGTATATATCACCGTTACTGTACCCACCAATACACCACCCAACCCGCCATCATAGTAGGAATAGACCTCAGTGTCAACTGCGGGATATGCGGCACTAATTGCATCAAAAGGTTCTAATATAAGTGGATTGGCCAACACCATCTGCCCGTGTGTTGGCTCACCAAATTGGTCAACATCAATCGTTCGGATTGCCACCGTAGGTTCTTCTGAATAGACGGCACGTTGTATATCGTTTAATGGAATACCGCCACGAGCTTGTAAATTAGATGATATTGCAGCATTATCAGCAACTAAATAAGCAGATAGATCACTTCTTTTATCAATACTGGTTGCGACTGGACCCACTACCATGAGGGTAGAACTCAATACACGTTTTACTTCTAGAGTAAGGGAAGGTTGAGTGGTAGATCCAATGAACACTTGCATTTTGACTTTGAATCCAGCAGTATTTAATAGTTGAATTTCACCTAAAGAGGTGCCATTAACAAGAAATAATTGTGCAGTGATCGGTAAAAAAAACTTCTCAAACATACCTATCCGGCCCTTTCCCTACTCGTCTCACCATAGAAACAAGAACTGGTTTTATCGTCCAGTTAAACGATTTATAAAATCAATCTACATGGAGTAGCTTTTCAATTACATGTAAAGCTCTTCTTAAGATCCTTTCTTCTTTTTCAGAAAATTCAGAATTTCCCTGTGCAAGCTTTTCAGCACCCTGAACTACTTGTTCAATCGGTTTACCATTTTTATCAACCTGTTTGGGTTCTTCTTCAGTGGCCACTTCACCTTCTTGCCCTTCAATTAAACCAGCATTTTTCATTCCTTCCACCAACGCACCAACAGCTTCTTTTGTTACTTTTTCAGGACCAATATTATCTCCTAATGTTTGTGCAGCAGCGCGTATTTTATCCGGCGTAGCTTTTATACTTTCAATCTCTTTTTGAAACGCGGGATCTAATAAAAACTTAAATTCTTCAGGCAACTCAGAAGACTCCTCTTCACCTTCAGGAGATTCCTCGCCATCAACAAGCGGCTCTTCAGATTCCTCTCCCCCTTCCACAGGAGATACCTCTTCTTCTTCACCTTCAACCGGGACCTCTTCTTCTTTTCCCTCTTCAACAGGAACGCCTTCTTCTTCACCCTCTACTGGAGCTTCTTCTTCAGTGGAAGTCTCTTCTGCAGCAATAGCAGCAGGAACTTCTTCTTCACCTTCTACGGGTTGTTCCTCTTCTTCTCCTTCTACTGGCGACTCTTCATCAGATTCTAATTGTTTGGCTTTTTCTTTAGCTTCTTTAAAAGCTTTTAATAATTGTTCTAATTGCATGTTGTTACTCCAATATGTTATCACTGGCTTGATAGCCATATACATCACTTGCACCAGCCACTAACCATGTATTTTCACCCGATGCTAAAATAATACCTTGAAATTGAGGAACTAATATACCCGTTCCAATACCGGGTAATGGCATACCCACAGTGCCATTGCCACTGGACGCATTTACAAGCGCTTGCGCATACGTAAAAGTAAAAGAAGTTGGAACACTGGAAATTGTATATGGACCATCAAATGTTGGATTAGTAACCCCGATCAATTCAACAGTGTCACCAACAATATAATCATGGGCAACAGTGGTAGTAACAGTAACGATTCCACCCACTCTACTAACACCCGGTATTCCAGGTGCAGCGATATTGCGCAATGGAATTCCACTAAGGGATACCCAAACATGCCCCTTTATGTTTTCATTAAAAATATAAATAGGTCTAAATGATGCTACTTGAACGGGTAAAGAAAGTTCACCCAATAAAACACTGTCACCACCGAAAAAATCAAACCCGGCTTCACCTTTTTTATTGCTACATGCAGCTTCATTAAATCGAAGTTGACTTTGTAGGCTAGGAGATGTAGCCGGTGCCTTAATTCGTTTAGTGCGCATTACACACCGTCAGGTAATACGTTATCGCTAGCCAGATATCCAAAAACGTTAGCATTGCTTGCTCTAATGTATGTATTTTCACCGGAACTAAGCACTATACTGCCACCATCTGCGGCAATAGGAATCCCAGTTGCACCACCAATTGGAGCAGCCATTGCAGGATCATCACTAAGAGACACATACTGAATGGCCCCACTTGCATTAACTACTAAAATCGGACGAAATTTCGGAACTAATACAGCAGCATCCAGCGCGCCAAGAAGGGCACTAGTACCGCCAAAATAATCGAACCCTGTCTCACTTACCTTATCCGAGCAGGATTCCTCATTAAAACGCAATTGAGCCTGATTACTAGGACCTGTAGCAGGCGATAAAACTCTTTTAGTAGTCATATATATACCTCTAACTATATTTTAACAGATTTGATTTCGGAACGAAGGTAGAAAGAAACTAAATAGAATGATTTAATACTCTCAAGGAACCAAACTTATTTCTTCTTTTCAGAACGAATAGTCTTAACAGCGCGTTTTACGCCATTTTCGTTTCTGATAAGCCCAAATTTATCTTTTTTTTGGTTCCAATCCGTATACAGTTCATCTTTAGTGGCGTCCACATTTACTGAACAAAGCTTAATATTGGACAATTTAGGATCACAACTTACTTTAATATAATCAAATCCACCATCAATAGATACCCCAAAACAACTACAAGATCGATAATCATGACAAGCCCGACTATATATTGTATCACCACAACAAGGACATTTAATAGCGCTAACTTTCATATCTTATCCTTTTCTAGAATCTTCCCATTTCTTAAAACAAGAAAGACATTTCTTCTCCATCCTAACAGTTTCATATCCTTCTTTAACATTGGAATCACTCACTTCTACACCATTCACTAACGAATAAACTTTTCTACGTATTTTTACAGGAGTTAAATAACAAGAGGCCCCAGTACCTGTAATCTTGCCACAAGTATCACATTTAAACATCTACTTTACCGTTTCTAATAACAGAACATCTTCAGATAATATCACTAATTGACGGACCTTATTGTTATTACACACTAAATCTTCGATCATATATTGATCTCGGGTATTCTCATCATATCCCTTTAGATAATCGATCACTACTCCAGAATGACATCCCCTATAAAATCCTTGAGTCACTTTAACAATGTCTCCCATATGAAAATTAGGTTCAGCAGCAAAAATACTACTTGTAATAAACATTAACCCTAATATCAAAAATCTTTTCATATATCCCTTAAGCCGCTTTAATGGCAGAAGAACCAACAGAAGTATTAATCACTAATATAGTGGGTTTAACTTTTTTTCCACGACGCCCAGGAGGACGAGGTTTCCAACCTTGCTTTCGAAAAGTAGATTGAAGATACCACATCGTACAACCAAAATCTCTTCGAATATCATTAAAAGATTTACCTTTATTAAAATATAAATCTCTAAGAACTTCAACATCAATAGTAGTTCGAGTTTTCTTAGTAAAAGAATGATATAAACCAGCTTTCTTAAGTCTACCTACTACCGTCATTACATGACAATCCAATTGCTTAGCCACTTCTGTAATGGTAGAAGCATTAATCATATTTAAAATTTCAGTAGCTGGAGGGAGTTGGAGATAATCCCGATTTCTGGGTCGGAGAACATCAGGATTTTGACGGTATTCTCTCATCTTATTTCGTAAATATTCTCTTGTACAAAGAATACACCAACAATAAGGCTTATCATTCTTTAATTTAAATTCCGTCAACGGTAATATTTTACCACATCTTGCACATTTCTTAGTTTCCATATCATCCCCTCTTTAAAATTTCGTCATTTGTTCCACTAAATGGACAAACAGAGCCAACATACTAAACATAAAACCAATAATTAAAATTCCCACTAATGTAGTGGCTACAACAGCCCAAAAGGTTTTCATTCTTTATTATATTATACTGAAATGATAAGAAAAAATGGAATTTATTTTTATTAACAAATTCAGGTAGTTGAATACAACTTAATTTGCACGATTTTTCTGTTCTTTTAACAGTTCATTATAGCCAGTTGTCATGTTCCAAAGAGTATAAGCACCACATTCTAAGAAATCAAAATCTTTATCTTTAAAACCATCATTAACTTCTTGCAAAGAAAGATCAATATTATAAGCAAAAATCTCTATTAAATTAGCAATATCCATATCTGTTACATCTCCTGATTTAAAACGCTTTAAATAAAAGCCATACATCGCTTTTTCTTCAGAAAAGAAGGCTTTTGCTTCTTCTAAATCAGTCACAGTCGTATGGGTACACGGATTTTTCAACATATATTTTGCCAAATCAAAAAGTTGGTCAAGCGCCGAAATAGTATACTCAAATTTTTCTTTTGACATGATAAATTCCTTTCACACCCTATAACATTATTAATCTTATTATACTATTATTTTACAATAAATTCAAAAATTTGTTTTGGAAAATCTTTAACGCGCACATAACCATTAATCCGAGCCCATTGTGACCGAATCATTCCAGATTCTTTAGCCAATTGATATGCTTTTCGCCTATCTATAACTACAGCGCCTTTTTCAAAATGATAAGCGTTTTTACTAATAGTTTCACCAATTTTTACCCAATTAGCTCCAATAAAGCAACTTCCAAGATGCTCGGAATCAATATAAGTGATCAATTTTGTCCCAACAGCAAACTCTTTTGTACAAGAAGCAATAAACCAACTTGCGGTATTAGCGGGAAGTCCAGGACATAGAGCTAAACGCTTAAATTCATGAGTGTATTCAGATTCTGGATCTTGTGGAGGGCCAAATGTCGCCACACCAACAATAACTCCATCTAATCCAATAGTAAAAATATCAGTATTTAAATGTGAACGCTTTCGATCATGAAACCTATCAAGAAAACATAAAGCATAAAATTTATCAGTACATCGACCAAATTTTAAATCTTTAACGGAAAGAGGATCAGGAAGAAACTTATGGTGAAGATTAGCTTTAGCCACAACCTTTTTTGATTTATTCATAATTTCTTCATCTGTAATCACTATCCATTTGTGATCAGGATATTCAGCCAAAAATTCTTTCTTTTTGCGCTCATCCCTATCAATCGTTTGATGGTCTTTCATATGATAGGATTGACCATTAAATTCAATAAAAATTTTATGATTTGGAAGATAAATATCAATATGATTCCATCGATACCTAAACATAGCAGGGTCCCAATCATTCCAACGCTCTATAATTGGAGAAATTCCAAATTCATTAAGCCATTCAACAACAACCCTTTCACCGCCATTTTTAGATTCCTTAATATTTCCGGTCATATTAATTCCATGCTTTTTTAAGATGTGACTTACTCCCTGCGGAGTCATTCCCAATTCAGAGCTAGCGGCAACACTAGACTCAAATTTTTTATAAGTATCAATTATATGTTGGTCACTAAAATCCCTATGAGCATTGGTAATGCCATCTTCTCTAGAACGGGCCTGCCAACCTTCTTTTTTAAAAGTATTTTGAAGATACCATACAGAGCAACCAGTCTCTTTTCTAATTTCGGTAAAAGACTTTTTTTGATTGAAATACATATCATAAAGTTGTTTTTTAGGTACCGCAACTTTTGTCGTAATCTTAAAAGATTTATAAAGACCATCTCTTTTAAGTCTATTAATGATGGTCATCGGGTTACAATTTAGAAGTTTAGCGGCTCCTTTTACTCCATGTTTTTTAGACATAGAAAACAAAACTTTGGATTCGGGCAATTGAATAATATCCCTACCCAACATGGTCCTATCTTTATTGGGGTCTTTTTTATATTCTTGATGTTTATTGGCTAAATATTTCTTATTGCAATTAATACACCAGCAATGAGGGTTGCCGTTCTTTAAAATTTTAAATGAGTCTATCGGTAATGATGTCTTACACTGACTACATATTTTAACTCTGTCCATATTCTTATTATACCATACAACTCCTCACAATGTCAATATAAATAAAAAGAGGCGGGTTTTTAGGCCCGCCTCTTTGAGAGATCAGTATAACTACTGATTATTCTTAAGCAACTCCCATATTCTCCCAAATAAAATGTTTTCTAGGACAGAAAACTATTAAGCAGCCATAGAGTACCTGGAGCCATTCAAAGGCCGCAGCCACTGTAGCCAGATTAATCTTCGCTAACGGGCAGAGCTGTTTGAACACGAGAGCTTCTGGGTCCATATACAATAAAAATGCTTCTGGACGACCAGGAAGTTTCTTGTCCAAATCAGTAAACGTCACTGCGCCAGTGAAATCAGCCTTTACGTAGCCAATGAACTTTTCAGTTCCAGCCGCTGCACCACTGTCAGTTCTGTATACTGCAAATGACTTTGCACCAGTTACCGCTCCTACCGAGATAAGAAGCGATTCACCAGCTGTGGTACAATTCACTACAGCCGAGGAAATACTGGCAAGTGACTCACCTTGCTCATTAATCGCTGCCATCTTATAATAGAAAGTATCTGTTGTAACAAAGTCAGTTCCAACATTCGCACCACCGTGTGCGTGAGTTGGCTGAGCTGGGGTAGCAGGTGTGCTACTTCCATCTGCTCTAACTTTAGGATCACTCTTTGGCCGCATGAAAACATTTGGCTTAAGAGCAAATACGCCAGCGCTAGACACAAATTCACGAAGTACAAAGCCTGCGCGACCATCAGCAACTCCCATGTTAGGAATTCTTTCCTTCGGGAAGAACTGACGACTAAAGCGCGACAAAGACATCGGGTCTAAATGTGCCTCTGTTGGGGTACCAAAGTTATTAAGAATGGAAACTGCACCCTCTTCCATCTCATCTTCACTCAAGAGAGCGTCTCCGAGATTTCGAATAACGCTAATCGCGCCGCCGAAACCATCAAACGCTATTGCTTGACTCTTACTATCCGTATCACCTTGACGAATCTGCTGATCCAACCCATTAAGGGCTAATGAATCAGAGTTAATCGCAGTGGGGTTGCCATCAAAAGAACCGGCATTACTATATAATCCGTTTCCGAAATATAATTCACGTTCGATATTCTGAAGTAACCACATGTTACCATTATTAATTTCACGAGCAACCGCATCACCAAAAGCTACGCGAACTAGCATCATAGGATGGCTAACTCTGCGCCGCGTACCGATGTACACGATCTTCTGTGTTTCACGATTGTAGATGCTGTCTTCTTCACGAGGACTTCCACCTTCGTTAAAATACGGGGCACCATTACCACCGTAAGCGGTAACTCTGCTATATTGTTCAATTGTGTTGTAGGCTTTATCCACAGGAAGTGAAGGCCATAACACTAGATTCTTCATCTGCCAAGTCGTAGACTTGAGTGAAGCTTCTAGAGATTCCACCATAAGAGGCGTCCCACCCGCAAAACTGGAGGGCGCGCCGCTATAGCCGTAGCCTGCCGTTAACGCCTTATTAAGGGCATCAACTTCTTCACGTGAAGCAACGCCGACAAATCCTTCGTTGTTTCCGTAATATACGTGTTCCATAGTTTACTCCTTTAATTATTTAATAATATCCTTAACAAGGTTCAAATCACCACTTTGTTCAAATTTAGTAATAAGAACAGAATTAACTCTCTTATCACCAGAACGCTGCGCTTCAATTAACTTGTCAAGAACTTCGCCCTTTTGCATTGTGGGCTGTTCATTATCTTCAGACTTCATAATAGGCTTTAAACCTGATAACGATTTACGACCTACTGGTCGCTTCGACAGATCATCTACCGTCTTAGAAAGACCTACGATAACTTTTTCAAGACGACAAATTTTATCATCTTGAGCTTTTAGAAGATCCTCTTTAGGCTCTTCTTTTACTACTTCTTCCTTAACCTCTACAACTTCCTTTTCGGACTTTGTAATGGTTTCAGAGGCGACTTCCGGGAGGATATTGAACTTAGCAAGGACTCTCATCATGTTCTTTTCGAACTGTTTGAATTCATCATCTTCTTTATCTTCTTCTTTATCTTCTTCCTTGTCTTCTTCTTTATCTTCCTTTTTGTCTTCCTTTTTCTCCTCATCAACGGCAGTAGCAACAGCTACGTCCTCTGATTTTGGCTCTTCCTTTTTCTCTTCTTCCTTCACAGGTTCTTCCTTTGCCTTCTCGTCCTCTTTTTTCATAGGATCAAGTGCATCAGCTCCACCCTGTCCAGCCAAATCGGCCATATCGCCTTGTTCTTTGGGCTGAAGTTTTAGATCAGAAAAAGTAACGTCACCCTTTGAAAGTCTTTCAACTTCCTCAATGGTTTCATCAAGAAGAGCGGAGATGGACTTCAGAAGTTGTTCCTTTTCTTTATCACCATTCTCCGTCATTGTATACTCTCCTTTTCTGTTATATTGTTAACGATTAATCACCATTATTAGGATGACGAACATCCGAGCGGATCTCGCCAATGTATTTGCCAGCAGCAATATCTGCATCAACTGGAATTCCGCCAGCGGTGGCAAGGAATAACTGCATTTCAATATTCAGTTGGGCCAAACGGGCCAACAACTTAGAATAATTAATAGCAGACCAGCATGTTTGGGTCCCAAGACCCGTTTCAGCTTCCGTTGCAACCTGTAAAAGGCTAGCACGGCCATCATCGGTATTAGCAAGAGAAGGGGTTGGAAAACCACTGTAACTCTTAGCAACGATCTTAATGTATACCACTTCCTCTTGGGTAGCGGGGGTAACATCTGCGGACAACGTAAGGACCGGATCACCAGAAACCACACCATCCACTTGCACGAATGTTGGGAATTCAAGTTTCAACGCAGCCTTTAACAAGTCCATTTTTTGGTTAGCTCTTGTTGACATTATTTATTCTCCTTTTTATAGAATTTATTATAGAAAACCGAAAGAGTCTTTTCCACAATATCGTCATAAGACATATTTAGATTCTGTTCTTTGGTCTTCCGTATTAGTGTTTTGAGTATTTTCTGCTTTTTCTCTTTCATCCAATCCTTTGCTTCAAAAGTAGTTGACGTAAGCTTCTTACCCGCCTTCTCTCCAGTAAGGACTGCACCGCTAACTCTAGCGGAAGGTTGTCCTGTCGTTCCGTAACCAGCGGATAACATCTTAACTAAATCTATTCTTTTGCGGATTTCCTGTACATTCTGGAAAACCCGATTATAAGGATCTTTACTACTATCATTTACCTCAATGAACCGATGTTGAAGGGGATGTACTTCCGCCTCTAAACTCTTCATTAAGCTATTCGCATACCCCATATCCGCGCCCGCCTCTTTACATTTGTTCAAAATTGCGGTTTTGGCGTCTTCTGAAAGAATTTTTGCACCAGTATTGCTATTCGCGGGAACTAGTGTGAGAGCTATATTCCGAATCATTGATTCCCTAAGAATACTAGGGTCTCGATTATCTCTCCTAATTACCTTCCCCTCAACGCTCATCTGAATTTCTAATGGAGTTCCATTCTTATTGAATTCTCGCATAATCGCGGCAACCGCATTTGCGTTCGCGTGATTACCTCCATCAAACAAATATCCCTTTGCATAAAGAAAAGGTCGCTTTACACGCTCCCAATACTCTCTCTCTCTAGGAGAACCAATATCGCTTTCTTTCATTATTTTCTTAGCGAATGTAATTTTCCCTAAAGTTCCCGACATTGTAGAATTATGATTATCATTCCAATATCCCTTGGGGACGACCTGCGAGATATCTGCACCTTCAAGGTCTAATATTTCGCCCTGAGAGTCTCTATCAGAAGTGGCGGCTATACCATCAATTGATGTGCTCTTAAAAATGGTAGTGTCTGGATTTTTTACGCTTGTAGAAATACCCATACAAGCGAAATTATAACACAAGAACCTACGAATGATATTAAGTTTTTAGGGAGGTTACAAATTCTACACAAAATAAATCGACACTACAACTTTTTTAACTTCTTACGGAATAATGCCGATTTTTTTATTCTACTAATAACACGAGCCAGAGAGAAATAAACTGACGCTTGAGTAGTTAATAACTTCTCTGAAATTTCAATGGTACTATGTTCTAAGCCTTCATTATCATAAATGTATTTAAAAAAACAATAATTGGCGTCTTTATCATTAATACTCCAGATACACCCAGGAATGTTCGATTCTTGATGGGCGGATGCAATTCTACTTAAACATTCAAGGGCCTTTAAACGTTCAATAGCCAAAGGACAAAACTGAGTTGGGAAATTCTTCAATTTAAGAAGACAACGAGGGTCTTGCTCATCACTCATTTTTTCTTTTTCCTAAATAAAGCATCAATCCATTCGTTATCTATTTTTTGAATTTCTTTGCGAAGTTCCCGAATTTCATAAATACATCTTTTACAATTTTTTAAAGAAACAACAGATAAGCTATTAAGATATTTCAAGTTTTCTATTACCCCTTGTAAATAAAGCTTCAATTTAGGTCTATGATCAATAAAAAAACTCATTCTTTATTTAATAACCCATGTAACCAAGTTTTTTGGCCAATCGACTAAAAGACACCATTAATTTTGTCTCACATATAAAACGATCCGCACTATGTTCCCAATATCCCAAATGAGATATTTCATGAGCTAAACTATTTAATGTATTTTCAAAATTAGACCCCGCATCAGCATAATCCCAATCATAAGCCTCAATTTTGCCCTTTTTCTTTCTTAATATTTGACATTCCTTAAGAATAGAAATAGTAACCTTTTTATTACTTTCCTGCGTAATAGAAGCTTGTTGACGCTCCATTTTATCCAAACTGACCTTATAACCGATAATCCTAGAAATACGCCAAACTGGAACACCCAATTTCTTCGCAGCTAGAATATATGGAGATAAATAATAAAAATCATCGTCAATTTCGATTTCATGCGTTCTGCCGGAATCGTCTTTGACGTGTTTAATCATTTTATGATGTTACCTTTGGTAAAAGATGATCATGAACACGTTCGATCCAGGATACAAACATAGTCATATCATTACACTATAATAGTATCAATCGGAATTTCGGGCTTATCTTCTCGTCTATCCTTAAGATAAACATAGAATGTTTGCTCCACTCCGTTCTTGGGGGTGATAAGGTACACAGCCTGAAGGGGGGTACTTCCAGCGGTGATGTCAGAAGCGTAGGAGGTAGTTCCTGGCCAGCACCCATTGACTAATTTAGCGCCACTGGCGTCAGAGATCGTAACCTCGTGATGGAAGTGCCCTAAATGCGTGTAATGTATGATCTGTTTCAGGAGCTTTTGGTAGCGTGAATCGCAACGCTCCAACGAGTTAATGGTCAGTGAGCCTCCCCACTTTCCGCCTAGTCCCCTATCCCCGTGAATAAGTAAGTGGGTCCATCCATATGTCTTCACGATTTTGAACCAAGACAAATTTTTATTCATTTTGATATTCTTAATATCGGGGTGTTGCCCTAAACGAAGACGGATAAACTCAAAAAGAATATTGTCAAAATTTACGACAAACGGAGCTTCGTTGATCTTCCCAACGCGCCCATGATTGCCTGCAACCTCTTCTAGGTGAAACATGATGTCGGGAAACGCGAGAGCTATTTCCATATACGCTAAAGTGAGGTCTTCACTCCCATATGCCATTTGAAAATAAACATCCTGATCAAGCTGATATGCCTGTCCAGAGAATATTTGGTGTCCTTCAACCATATCGCCTAGCTGACTTAAAATTACCCCATCTATCTTATACTCTCTTCTGGTTTTTTCAATAATTTCTTTTACACCATCAATCCATTTTCTCAACTTGGATTTCCAAATTTTCCAATTGTGCTCATTGAGTCCCCCGGAGGTGGTTTTTGTTACATAACTTCCCAGTTGAATATCGGAAATTTCCAGCCATAGCGTACAATGTCCTTTATCCGCGACCATCTTAGGCTCTGGATACTGGTGAATTTCTATAATAGCCGGGGGAAGTTTCAAGATGGAATCCCGAATATTTTCGATTACAATGTCCGTCGCCATTTTGCGCTTTTTAAGCTCTTTATGCTCCTTGTCCTTCTCCCTGTCCCGCATCTTTTTCTTTTCTTCTTCATACTTCTTCATGTTTTCTTTAGCGGGATCGAAATTCCTGATTTCCGTTTGAACCTTTTTGCATTCATCAAAAGACTTCTGAAGACCAGCCAATTTAATAGCTAAATCCCAAGACCCTATCCTGCGTGTAACTGTATCCCCTGCAAAAATGCCCGTTCTGTTATATTCGGAGGCGGTAAAGGGAGTGCCAAGTTTTTTAAACACCCTTTGTAAATCTGCTATGATAGCTTCTTTGGTGGCGCGTTTTTTTTCCATCGGTATCTCCTGGCTGCTTTATAACTATTCGGTCTTAACTTCTTCTGTGCTTTCTAAAACAGGTTGTGCAACTTCAACGGTAGGTGCCGGGGCTTCAACTTTAATCGCGGGAGGCGTTTCTTGTTTGAGATCGAGAACTTCAACTTTGAATTTCACTACCTTACCCGCAAATGCTTTATCTGGCAATTGTTCTGGCATTACAAAATCAAATTCCTTTAATTCTCCAACTTTCAGTCCCACTAATTCGCTTTCAAGTAATGGATGTAAATTACCGGAACCAATTTGGACCCTACTTCTCAACTTACTAAATTGTTCAATCTTTTCACCTTTTAATGGATTAGGAAGAATGGTAGGAACTGCGCCTTCCGCCTTTGGATCTACTGGATGGACAACAATTGTGTCCGGTTGGAATGCTTCCATTTTAATAACAATATATTGACCAAGGGAGGAGGGACCTTCCATGTTAATAAGATTTTTACCGCTATCCTCCATTGCCACAGCAGCTTCAAAATCTTCAATTTGGATCTTTTCCACCATCGCTTCATGATCCTTTGTTGAAAATCCGGTTGACTCTAAAACTCTCAACAAAGCGCGTAAATCTGTAGCTACATCACCCAACATTGTAGATAACCCAATTAAACGTTGCTGGAGCTGCTGATCCGTTCTTGCACCCATTTGAGCAACCTGCGAAATTGCGTTTGTCAAAGACTTTAAACGCTCATCATAAGACTCAATCAGGTCTCTCTTTGTTGGAAGAGTCTTATCCATATAGCCACCAAATTTCTTTGTCATGATCATTTTCCTTTCTTATTTAAAATTCTTTTCAATCTGTTTCATTACTTCTTTACGTTCTTCAAATGGAAGGCTTTTAAAAACCTCGGGATCGTAACCTACACTCCGTAATGCTTCCCAAACAGGACCAGGACCAGGACCCTTTGCCACTTTAGGGGGAAGAGTTACAGGAGGCTTTACATCTGTATCCATAGCGACCATTTGAGAGGTAGATGCCGCCTTCTTTAAAATCTTTGAGGCTAACTCTTTTAAAATCGACGCTTCTTCGAAAGAAAAATCGTTTAAAGAATCTACCATAGGATGGGATGCCCTTGAATTTAAAATTAATTCAATTTGAGCCATTAGAAATTGTCGAAGTTCTTCATTAACTTCTTTTACAACCTCAGAATCACCCAGAGTCTTGCGAACCACTACAAAATCTTTCTTAAGTAGCTTTTCAAGAACATTTAATTTCTTAATTTTACGGTCGTAACTTTCCATTTTTTTGTGTCCTTTTTTGAGAACGAGCTAAAAGACTCCGCTCATCAGCCGGAACATAAGTGGCATTCAAAGCCTTTTGCATCTTAGATAATCTGGCAATCAGTTCAGTAACAGCCAAACCTAAAAGTATATCAAAACATGAATCGTTCATTAGACCTTCAAATTCTTCACGAAGGAATTTCTTCGTATCCTTCATACTTTTTTTGATCTTAAGGCGATTCTTAAGATTCTCGCTACTATCCTTTGTCATATTGCTCACTACCTCTATATATAATATACCCCAAATGTATCAAAAATTGAAAATTTATTTTAAAATATTAGCTTATACCTCAAAAGGATTATCGTCCCCAGCTATATCAATCTCAATCGGGCCATGTTTTTCTTTTTTTACAGGCCAATACGGAATGGGCTCTAAACTGGGAGGTTCAATATAAATTGGAATTTGCTGCTCTTGTTCTTTTTCTTTCTTCTGGTACCAATACGGATGAACTATTTTGCTCATAAGTATATTATAACAAAAAAGAGGAGTTATGTCAATATTTAATGAATATTCTTAACAAAATATGTCTTATGGGTCATATTTTGATTTTATGTCCCGTGAGACATATTATAGTCCCATTGCTACAATGAGATGGACTACTGTTTCTTTAACAGCCAATAAAAGTGAACACATCAAAAATGCAGCAACAACCCCACCCGTTAGGTGCGTAAAAACATCAAATAAGAAGTCTTTAGTGTCATCGGGTTGACCAACAAAAGTCTTCCAATGTTGGTCTGCTACAATCTCTATATAAAGAGTTAATAAAGTTGATGGAATCATTGCTAGAAAACAAAAAAGTAATGTATGGGACACTAAAAGTTTTATTAAAAAAGCACCAATATAGGTTCCAGGCCACGAAAGTGCTACAAGAACAAGAAGGATAGTGGTAAAAAGGACAGTAAGGACGAAATCAAGCATAAAATGTCCAAATGAATTCCATTTATGTTTATCTTGTAACCAGTCATTGACACTGATCTGGGGAGGAACTGGATAACCGAGTCTGACATCTTCCCTATAAATCACATAAGACACAAATACCACTAATAGAATTCCAAATAAAAGATATAGTAAAAACATTTTAATTTCTTCCCCTGTCTTTAACGATAGATAGGGTCTCCACTAGTTTAGGATTTGAGAAAGAAAAACCATTTGGAGATGATGTCTTAATAATATAAGAAGCCTGCTCTAAAGCACTCGAAAAAGCTTGAAGTTGAGGTTCATCTGTAAGTCGACTACCTTTCTTTGAAAATACATATTTTGCAGCAGCTTCAAGTTCAGATAAACGATTAAGCAGAAATTCTTTATATTCTTTAAAATTATCATTATTGGACATATTCATCTCCTTTATTCTATCATACCAGAAAATAATGAATTATGTCAATAAAATTATTTTTTACGTTGATGCTTTAATTCGTTGTGGTCTTTACCGATGTAACTCAATTTTCCATCTTTAAAGCCAAAATTCTCCTGTAATTCCACTAACCTACAACGACAATTATGGGATACTATTCCTCTGGCGATAAAAGACTCATCACCTTCAACGGTCAAACAATATACATTGGTATGCCATCCACTTTTCCCCTTAGATATTGATATAATTTGAGAAGGAGAAAATCGAAACTTATCATCGTGATTATTTAGAACATTCTGAACAAGTTCAATAATTTTTGTTCTTTTGGTGGAATAACCATTAACCCCAAATCTAAGAGTTGTCCAGCCAAAATCGGATAAAACGGCATCTCGTTTCTTATCAGTATCTCCCCTCAAAGCGTGATATTTACCGTCTATTTCTACGGCTATTTTTTCATTTACAAAAGCAATATCTATTGTGTACCTACCCAATGGATATTCTAAAATAATATTTTTATCCTTAAAATGGTCTTTTAACCATCCATAAATCAATTCCTGCTCTCTCGAAATCCTTGTAGAGGCAGAAGCCTTTAACATTTCCGGCATTCGTCTTATAATGGATTCAGAAGCAGATTTCCTTCTATCGGGAGACCAATAACCGGGTGCCCGAAATGGAGAGGTGATAATCCCCTCATCATGCAGAGTCTTTAAGCTGGCGGATATTCTTGCAGCTCGAATAATCTTATTTTCATCTGTCATCTCATCATGATAAGTTCGAGCCTGCTTATTCATTAGTTTCTTAAAACACTCATTAGAGCATGTAGACACCGGACCAAAGTGATTATAATTACGATCTCCGCACCGCCTATGATGTGTTGTCTTTCCACAAATAACACATGGTGATAAAAGCTGCACTAACGTATCATTCATATCTAAAAACTGCGCTTCAACCCATCCCCTTTGAGTTAAAAACCTATGATCGGGGGTTACTTTCACTGTAAATTTATCTCCCATGCTTAAATAGGAGATCAAAATTATTGATTTATCATGATATGGGGCCTTAATTGTATTAGTGACTCTCTTATATTTACCAGTGTGTGTGAGGACCTTTTCCCCCACTACTACATGTTGAATTTGTTTCCATCCGTTTTCAGTTAAAACGGGAAGACGTTTTTCCGTAAAACAATTCGGATGAGTGGCTGGTATAGTCGGAACCCAATTGGCCTGTTTTAATCCCATATTTGAACCGTTAGCAACTAGCTCAGATAATTTATATACCTTTGGAGAGCCGTCTGCATTCAGCCAAAACTCTTTACACCAGCGGCAAGTTTTTATATCTAATACCACTTGCTTGTAAACCATAACTTCATCATGAGATTTCTCATCACGATGGTTCTCTATAATCGCATCAACCGCACCCAGATTAAAAGCGTTCGTGATTTCTGTAGTTACCACTCGGTCCCAATCTTTGAAGTAGTCCTGCGTCTTATCCTTAATAGCTTGTACAATCGCGCCGGAAGATTTGGATCTTAAAACACCTTCTGTAATCTCTTCTTTAACGGTATCTCTCATTTGTTGAGTATGTGCCATCAATTGATTTTGTACAATCGCGCCAATTTCAGCAACTTGTTTATCAGCAAATTTATCTATGAATTGACCAGCAGAGGAAAGTAGATACTTAATAGCCTTATCTCTCACCGAAACTCTTGAAGGGCCACGTAAAGAACTTAAATGGCCTTGTAAATATACATCTCCAAGACTTAATTGAATATGATGCGCTTTCACCATACCCGCTGTTACCAAGATTTTAATCTGTGCGGGAGTTAAAGCTGATGGTCCTAGAACCAAATATTTAAGTAAGAGGTTATATCTGCCGATTGTGGCTTTAACCTTATTTGTCAGTCTTGTCAGGTCCATCTGAAAGCTCATCTTTGATATCAACTAGAATATCTGCCAACATCTTTTTCTGTGTTAATTGGTAGCTTCGAAGATATTCTGCTCGAATACTTTCTAGTCTTTTTTCTGTATCCTCCGCACTTTCAGATTTAGCTAAAGTTTTTTGCAATTCAGGATGTTCCTTTAAATACTCAACAACCGCAGCATCAACAGCTTCTTGTTCATTACCGCCTTCTAGAGATTGCCCTTCCTCCTCTTCAGAGGGTTGCCCTTCTTCTTGTTGTATTCCTTCACTAGCATCTTGTAGGGATGAATGTAATTTGGGATCTTCTTTTCCACCTCTAAATTCAGGGGATACTTCCTCATTTTCTATTGGATTCCCTTCCTCATCAACTTGTCCACTACCACCCTCAATAGGGTTACCATTTTCATCAACTTGTCCACCGCCATTAGGGTCGTTTGGATCTCCACCTTGAGGATTCATTGCCTGGACCATGACGGTCCTATTTTGTAAGAAAGCTCCACCGTCATTCATGTAAGAATAAAGTGGATCAGATATTGCGCCTTTATAACTCAAAATCTTTTCTCGAATTTCACCGATGGTGTGTGTCTTAAACAAGAAATCCAAATAAATAGGATTTAATGGAACATCACCAGCTAAAAGTGGATCTTTTGAAAGTTCTTTACGAATTTCGTTAAGAGAACTATGTAAAGCCATTTCCTGGCCTTGTCTGACTAATTCTTCTTCTTTTGATTCCGCATCCAGCCCAACAAAGCTAAAGGAATATTTCTTTCCAAGTTCGGGATCGATACCAGGAATGATAGAGGTATTGATTATATTCT
>Ga0315288_10003288_pt1 | contig 20654 bp, 18 predicted proteins | sample YL17G11_20_MG_FD_203454 | JGI IMG/M metagenome (GOLD analysis project Ga0315288, IMG submission 203454) | Sediment microbial communities from Yellowstone Lake, YNP, Wyoming, USA - YL17G11_20 | ecosystem: Environmental > Aquatic > Freshwater > Lake > Sediment | place: USA: Wyoming | collected...
AAAATCGCTTCCTTATGAGAAGGGGCTAAGATACCTTTTAATGCTGGAATCATCACTTCTTGAGAAAAATCAGCGCATATTTTACAACCGCTATAAAAAGCTTTTAAACTGCTTTCTATTGGTATTTTGTCTAAATCTTCTTTTGTAAGACCTTGGTTTTCCATTCTTGTATCCAAAATTTTTAAACCTTAAAAACTGGGTTAGCGGCTATTTATTTACGAAAAACGTTCGCTGTCCCTTATCCCTAATTTACTAATTTCTTTTTACTAAAAACCGGACTTATATCTCCAAGTTCAACAATAGTTACTTCATCTTTTACATGATCATAGTATTCGAAAACGCGTAAGAACTTATTTCCATATTTGGAAAAAAACTTATCGCGTGCAGTTTGGTTTTTGCTGAGAACACTCTTGATATCTCTTCTGCCCTTAAGAAATTTAATCGGAATTTTCTTGTCAATAACATAGACATATTTCTCTTTCGGAGTTGGATCTTCGGATAAGTTAAAAAGGTCAACGAATAAGCTATTTTGTCTAATGGATTCTGGTCCTCCTTGCCACGCAATGAATTTGAATTCTGCTATTCGCTTATTCGTTTCCAAGTCATATCTTTTACCAGTATTACCAGCTCCGAGCGACAATGCAACTATTGTTTCCTTTGGTTCTAATATATATGGCAAAGCGATTAACATACCAAGGGAGTGAATTATAACATTGATTTGACCTGCTATTTCTTTTACCTTTAATGCTGATCCCAAAATAGCTGCATTAATCTTTTCTTTATATAAAAAGGAGGCTACATCTTCCTTGTTAGTACTTACTAACCGATGTTCAATATCAGCGATGCGGTCAGTAAGATTTTCATTAGTGGAGAATAAATAAAGATTTTGTAACGTTTGTTCAAGGTTAACAGAGGTCATAATAAAATTGGGATTTAAAAGAGTTCACCGTTTCTTTCATTTAAGACTTTTCAACTATAACAGTTATGGTTTCCACATCCGCGGGCAATGGTTTTGTTTCTTTTTCATTAACCGTATATTCGCGCAGGTCATAGTCGAATGCTACCGCAAAACAACGAGTAACCTCTTTCCCGTCAAACTTAACCAAAAATCCGCCGTCTGCCATATGGGATTCCTCCTATTTTTCTTCTGCTTCCGCTTCAGTCTGCAATATCCCCACTACATACTTGTAGCTTCTTTTGGGATTATCAGGAGACCGGTATGAAACTTTGCCAAAAGCCTGAGCCACCTGTTCAGCGCCATATTCTTCCATTTTCTTAATGATGTCTTCAATAACCTGAATATCATTATCCTTATAGACTATTTCTGCATATTTTGCAGCCTGCTCAAATCGCTCCTTACCGTAATGCTTTGCTAATCTTTCCTTTTCTTTCTGCAATATTTCAGGAGAGTATAGCCCCAACAACCGGAAGCGCATTGGTAATCTTGCTGCATAGCCACCGCCTTCAGGATATGGCGGATATTCTATCTCAATTATATTTAATCTCCTCAAACCCTTCATCCCCCTAATTATGGTATCTCTGCCTAGATTAAATTCTTCCATCAACCCTTTTCGGTAACCTGTCCATACGCGGCCGCGCGAAGCGCCTGCCTTACAGAGATTAATCATAAAACAATATTTTTCCGGGAATGATAAACGTTTATTCCAGCCGTATCGCCAATATTCATCAGGGAGAGAACAATATTTCTCCTGAGGCAAGACGTACGGATTTTTACTGTAATAACCCAATAATAAACAATAAGGGCTTTTGGGCGGCCTTATTTTGCGAATAATAAGTTTATATCTTTCATCAAGCCGGGTTAAGGCTTCCCTTAATATGTCCCTTGCTGAGATATAGCTAAATTTCTTATCCAAGCCTAAGCTTGAGCTTATGTCCTTATAATCGATATTTACTCTGCCCTCAGAGTTTCCGTCAGAATTCTTCAATAATAAAAGATACAGATCAAAAGCTGTTTCATCCCTGGCTGTAAGCATACGCGGGGCAAAGGAGGCGTCGCTTAAGAAGGTATTGCTTATCCTGACCGGAGACTTTCTTTCTTCGTCAAGAACGCTAGCCTCATAATCTATAGTAATTTCAGAAAAATCTTGCAAGAACCGTTTGGCTAATTCTTTAGACCTGATTAAGCAGGATGCCTCCCAGTTCCTCCTTAAAGATGATTCTGTCCAGTTTGCGCTTCCCAATACTACTATTTCTTCATCAATAACAATAGCCTTACTGTGCGTAACTACAAAAAGATTGTCATAATAAACTTCTATGCCCTGCTTTTTAAAATACTCAAATAAAGGAATATTCTTTTCTTCTTTCTCCCATTTTCCGCTCCTGCCTTCCCATTCGGCAAAAGAGATATTTTGGTCCAAGATCACCCTTACCTTAACGCCTCTTTTATGGGCGTTTACAACCTCTTCAACCAGCTCAGTCACCGGGGATTTTCTGGATTTGGGGTCAAAATTAACAAAATACATTACCATATAAATAGACTTCTTCGCATTCCTTAAGGTATCTTTCACCTTAGGGAAATATTTATCGCCGCTTAAATCTTCTACGGTTACAATTTCGGAAAGGCTCGGGTTAGAAGATAGTTCTCTTACCTCAGCACTAAAACAAAAAATCCTTGCGCCGGCCATAAAGGCTGATACAAGAATTATAAAAAGTGCCGTCTTTAGACAGATTTGTTTCATTTTACAACTACCGTTTATACCAAAATACCCAACCAAAGAGACGCACCGCTATATAATAAAGCTTTGCGAATTTAAATCCATCTCTTTTTAAAATAGAATAGAATTCTCTATCTACCTCTTTTCGCTTCACAAAGGGCCTTAAGTCTCTGGCAAATTGGTAGAATACATCGTGAACTAAGGAAGCGTAGTATGTCTTACTTTGTCCGGTGTCAAAATTTAAAACCGCCTCCCAAGTCCCCACATACAAATCTTTTATCTTTAACTTCGGACTGCATCCATCCCAGGCATAACCTTTAGAATACGTTCCCCTGATGATAACTGTGCCGTCCTCGCTGAGCTTAAACCACTCATTTTCAAATACCCGGTCTTTTATCGCAGATTGATACTGGTAGTCGTGCTTTATGCAATAAACATATACGCCCATTTAAATTACCTTTGACAAATATTATTATGGTTCTTTTGCCTCGTCTGGATTTGTTTTACAACTTAATGAAATATAATGACTTGCGTAAGGCGTCTTAAATTTTAAATTTAAGTCAACACTGCAAGTTTTACTTACAAATTTGTTTTATGTTCTTGGCCTTAGGTTTAGCCTCAAGAAGCATTTTCAAATGTCCATCTCTGGCCATACTCAATATCGAGGTTTTGGCATGACCATACAATATCTCGTCTGTCTGTTCACTAATCCAATCAACAGACTTATCTCCTAGCAACGGCGCAACTTTCTGAGTGAATAAATCTCTCACTTTCTGCTTTTTAAGCAAACATGGGCCAATATATCTAGGAGGCAACCATTCCTCAGCGATTTCTTTTATTTTCGGATTAATCAAGTATCGAACATGGTAACTTTTATAACCATAAGAAGACATGTGCGCTCTCAATATTTCCGCAACATCTGAACCATCTGTTGTAACTAAATCGCCAATGTCCAAATTACGCTGTGTAACACTCTCAATTCCTTTTGTTGCGCCTTCTCCCGATCTAGCGCACTCAAGAATCTCTTTAAAATTTTGTGGATAGTCAATGTTTGCTATCTCAGATGCCCTCGAAAGAATATTAAGACATATAACAGGAACTTTGTTTATCGCGTGCTTTACGTCGTCAAAAGTATAATCTTTGAAATGCTCTTCAACCAATGCATGAGCTGATTTACTTGATCCGCCATAACCTACTTTATATGTGGGGCCCAAAACTACTTTTTCACCACTGGTCGCAATTAGAATTGCTTTTTTATATCTCTGCCTAAAAGAGGACATGATGTTTTGTTTCGGTTCAGAACCAAAATCAATACTCGGATTTAAAAACCAGCATTTACTTCTATCAAGATCTTTGATCAACGCTTTACAGCGACCTAATAGCTCTTTAAATTGAAAATTAAAATTTTCAATGGGATTACCAAAAAATTCAGCAATATCTTGGTTTGCATATTTAATATCAACCAAGGCTTCAGCGGCAAGGAAAAGCTGAAAATATTTCTGATCTTTAGTTTCTGAAAAACAAATCAAATTGCACAGATATTCTTGCAACTTTCGGAATCTTACTTCAAATTCATCGATGATGCTATCATGAAGAAGGTGACTTATTCGTCTCCCAGAGATCGTTTCATTCCCGGTATTCATTTTTGGATATCCAAACATTATTTCTTCTTCCGAATCCTCTATCCAGCTAGCCACTCGCATACATGACATGCAAGAGGACAAAACTTCACTGATCGCAACGTAAAAATAATAAGATCTTGCGTCTACATGGGAATAGCTGGCAATTAAACGGAACGAATCTTCTTTTATGGGTATATTGCGAAGCAAATGCCCGCTTATCTGTAGCGGAATCGTGAAAGGAAGATTTTTCTCTTCATCATTTTGGCCATTTCTTTGAACGGGTATTTTCTCGATCCATCGAATTAATTTTTTCTTGCAAATAAATATGATTTTAGAAATATTCATCATCGCCTATCAGAGAGTATTTAGGGACCGACCTAGCCATTTTCCGAATAGATGCTTCAATAAATGATATCTATCCCCATTTTCGTTGACAAACTCAAGTATATTGTTTTGCTTGCTCATTTCTTATCCATTTTTTTGCTCATCCATTGCTCTTACATTCAGAGCAGCTTTACCAGTAAAGATATCCACAAGGCCTTTTCGTATCATGAATTGATCGTTTAACTCCTCTCCATGACCACGTGGGATATATATGCCTCGCTTGATTTTCACTTTATCAAAATCATATCCTAAAGATTTGCCCATTGTCTGTAATAAATCCGCTAATAAATCATCACCCTTTCCTAGCCAAGAATTAAGTTTGACAGAATAATCTTTGTCACCCTCCTTAGGGCCTTGGCCAAAGTGATCGAGATATTCGTTCCATTTTTCTACAATTACTTTGTCTTTCTTAGGATGGTCAAAAAACAGTTCAATGGAATTTAAAGCCTGAACATGCTCAAGAGAAATTCGATTTCCTCTAGTTGCCATTAACGTCCTAAAGATCCACAATCTATGTCCTCGCTTTTCACGTAATATATCGATTTTTCTCTGGGCAAAGACAGCAAGAAAAGGCGACAATAAAACTGCCAATATCATCAATCCATCATTCCATGCCATTGGTCACCTCCCATATATCAGCTCTCCTCAAACTCCGTACTATCGTATGCTCATCTACTACAATCTCCTTAAGGATTGCTATTCCAATAACTGTCTTTCCTAAAAATAGTAGCGATTACACCTTGATATAATTGTATCTCTGATCTTCTATTAATCTTTTTTTTATATTCTCCTCAGCCAATCCAAGTTCTGTCAAAAAACATATTTCTATCAAAAATTTTATTTTTTGGCTAAGGACATACAACTCATATCCTTTTTTAGCCCTACTTTCCAGTTCAGTAGAATAATGAGTAAGGTAATTTCTCGTATCGACTATTTGAGTTATAAACTCACTGGAATTATTAATTAAGTACCCAATAAGTATTGCGTGCTTATCTGTAATCTGCTTGAGTCTTTTTCTTAATGAGAATTCATTGCCGTATTTTAATTTTGCTTTCAAGCTGTCTTTGAAATCACTCTCTACACCACTAGGAATTGCTCCTTCCATAGATTGATATATTGGTTGAAATGATTCACCATCAACATATTCTCCACCATAAATACGTCTATGATAAGTTTCCAAGGCCTGGATTAAGCTAAGAAATTCGTGTTGCACATACATCGCTGAATTGTACAAAGTACCACAATAAAGATCATAGACTGGCTCAAGCAAATCGGACTTCTCAAACCACTTTTTAATCATCATTTCAAAATCTTTAGCGATGTGGCCAAGCGCAAAAAACATTTTATCCCATGTCTGATGTCTAAGAAGTTGCGTATGTTCTGCCATTATGAAAAAAATAGAAACCTGCTCATAGTGCTTCTTAGCACCCATCATTGTGATAGCCTGATCAGTCGTCCCATCTATGGATAGCGGAAAAACAGGTGAGCCAATACCAAGAGTCAAAAAATTTGATAATAACGCTATCTTTTTAAGAAACCAATCAAATGCTTGATCTTCTAAGGTGATTATTTGAAAATAAACTTTTTCTTTAATTCCTGCTTCTGTCATATCGATACAATGTTTCGGCGGTTGGCCAGTCGCCCTATGTAATATTTCTATTTTACAGTTTTCGTCAATATTCACTTCCAAAACTTTCTTCGGAGAATACTGTAAGGAAAACTTTTGATCTTCAGATGGAAGACTGAACGTTATCCCCGATAAGCCTACCCACTCACTTGCGTTTGAATATAGTACGGCGACACTCCGGAACTTGATGTCGTCTTTAGTGTTAAAATGAACACCGATGAAAGCTTTTTGAACATCATATTTCTCTGTTGGAAATCCAGGGAATGATAATTTCGTTCCTGAAATACCACATTCACACAATGTTATTTGTTTTCCATCCGAAGAAAATCCCAAAATCAATGGTATTATCTGTGTGGCGAGTAAATTTTGCATGTTGTTAAAACCACCTATCAAACTAAGTATGGCTCGGCCCCTATGTTCGCCAAATGACAAAACCCCAGCGACTTTATTTGAATCATCATTGGGGAGCCACCATATACCTCGATATTCTATTTCAGGGGTTTGCATATTTTATTATTTAAACCTCAAAAATAATTTGACCCACAAAAAGTTATGGATAAATTTTGAGTGCTGATACCAAATTCAGATTTGCATAATCAACAATGTCTGAACTCCATGATCTATTCGTTGCAAAAGCGAACGAAAATGCTCTTTCAAGCTACCGTATTTTTTTAACAGCTCCTTCTTAATTTTCGTCGTTTCTTCTCCAGTACGATGTCCGGCAAATTTTGTCCGAAGTTTTCTTATTTCATCTAAGGGCTCTATGATTCCCTTTACTTCTTCTTCGCTTATCCCTTTTTTGCCGAGAATGGTTTCAAGCATTCTGATACTTCCATACGTCACATCAAAACAGCCTAAGCTGGTTGCTAAGGATTTGAGATATTGGTAAGAAAACCCCTCTATTACAACTTTATCTAAGGTGTGGATTTCATCAATCCACTCTTTATCGGCATCTGTGACGGGATAATTAAGTCGGCGATAGAGGTCTTCATCGTTACATACCCATAAACCTATCTTTTCTTTTTGTATTCTCTGGAGAGATGACTTAAGACTTGACAAAGGATCATAACTCAGATCCCAATCGCCTTTAAAATCTGTTTTAAAAGCACGTTCTGATATGCCACATTTCGGCCTCTCATTGAATGACTTCCAATAGAGCTGTTCGGAATGTGGTAAACGCCCCAGGTAAACAAGATAAGTATGAACCTGCCCCTTATCGTTAATGTCATATGTTTCTAAACTCCAGGTACCACGGCATGAAATGTGGCGCTCAGAAATAGTATATTTGTCGGGATCAGCTTTATATTTCAATAAAACTTCTGGCTTGAAGAAAACTGGAGAAGTTTCGAAAGGCTTGTCTGATTTCACAAAATAATTACCCAGTTTTTTTGGATCACAAGAAAACTCAGCTATTTTTTTATTTTTCCAATCCACCGCGATAAATTTTTCATACTTTTTAGGTTTTAAAGGTTTGCCTTCCAGCATTGCTACCATTTCCCTGCGTGGTCGCATATTGCGAATAATTTGGAATCCTCTGACATAACTGGCAAATAGATTGCCTGATTTTTCGCTTGCTATTCCTGAGCGCCAAAATATTTCATTCTTCGCATCACGATTAATAGAAATCTTAGGGTTTACCCACCCGCCAAATTTTTTCCAGTCCTGACAAACCATTCGATCAAAAAGCCGCACCAAGACTGTTTTGGTCAAAAATTGGTGAAAGTCAACAATGTCGCTCTTTAGTGTTACCAAAATACTTTCTTCCGCTTGATGAATCTTAAGGACTTGGTCAATATTGCCATCTTCATCCAATCGGCAAAAAGCATTTAAGATTTCTTCCCAATGAAGACCATGTAAGTGAGTAAGAAACTGATTAATTTCAACGTAACCTTGCCTGCCTTTTCTCCCTTCAAAATACCGCCAAAACGTAATAGGGGTAGCATTTTTTAGCAAATGAGTGCCTGCCGAATCAAAAGGCGGATATACACAAACTTTCTTTGGTCTTCCTATCTTCCCAAAAGAATAGCCATATCCCCATGAAGAATTAGGTCCAGCATCCCATTTCATTAAGTCATCAATATAGTTGCTTTTTAATACGTTTATGGGCAAGAACAAGGAGTAAATATACGTATGAAAATGAGAAACATACAAAGGGATTTCTCCATTACGCGTATCAAACAAAAACTGAAAGAAATTTTTTTGCTGAATCCATTGCTCATTACTCGCCGTTTCAATTTCCGGTGGTATAGATAGTTGAGCAAGCTGCTTAAAAACCTTGCTGTTAATCATTTCGTCTCCTGCGAAATAAGCTCTCCACGAAAGGCTTTGGCTAAAATAGACTGCTCGAGTTTATCTACATAACCCTGAGTTTTGGTGTATCGAATCTCAATTTGACCTGCTAGCGTAAACAACTGCTCAACTCGGCGTATAATTTCCTGTTGCTCTCTTAGAGGAGGTAAATTGATGGTAATACTTCTTATTGATTTCTTATCTATTGATTGATTCGTAGCCCCTTTTACATTTTGTTTAATTTCTTCTTCCGAAAAAGGAGATTTAAGGTGAAAGTAGATGAATTTTATCTCTGTATCTTGTTTTGTTCTAAGCAGAAATAGATTCATACCTAATGTACACGGCACGCCAAGATTAGGCATAAGGTATACTTTGCCAGCATTCCCAATCTTACCAATTATTATTTCTCCACCATACAGCTTAGATTTTGATAAAAACTCATACGCCGATTGCGATACGTATTTTATTTCTTCAGCGAAAGACCGACTTTCTAGATTTGTTGCCCGAACATAGATAGCCCAACTCTTTTTTGGAAGAATAGTCACATGTTCTTTTAATGTTTTATAACTTCCATTCGCGTGGTAATCAGTTAATGTTTCTAGTACTTCTCCTAACGCTGTTCGTTTCCACCCCAGTGGCAATTCATCATCATGGCTAGATGTCTTGTCATTTGGATAATCTTGCTTTAATTTCTCTCTCCACTCGAAAGTAAGACGGCCGGAGCAGGCAGTGGAGAGAACGGATTGACGGAAACGATTAAGGATCAGCGGAATTTTATAGAGGCGGGATTGAGCGTCTCTAACCTTTGCCAGCAATACATCCAGCTTATCGGCAATGCGTTCTTGTCCTCCATCGGGAGGCAAAGGGATCTCCAGCGTCTTAAGCAAACTTTTATTTACATGCTGAAGACCTGACCCAGTGCTTGTTTCTGTAATATAATTTTTACTTCGCTTGATAAAATATTCCAAGTATTTGGTGTTTAATTCGTTCTTGGGAGACAAAACTGCTATTGTTGAGCCAACTGCCCCGGATAACCCACTCGCACATTTGCCTATACTCCCATCCCAAACCAGTAAAACATCCCTTTCTGTTGCTCTGGGGATTTTAGGATCATTCGTATATGTCCGCGGCGGGTTGCCTTCCAATTCATCAATCAATATATAAGGGTCGTATCCTTTTTTGGCATGATTAATTACGGAGTTAGGCTTCTTTCCCTTGCGAGAAGAAACAACATCTTTCAACGGACAAGCTGTCCATCCGTTTGGCAATTTATTCTCCATTATTTTCCAACTCCGCTATAATTTCTTTAAGGCTGTCTGCCACTGCTTCAAGCTCTGTAATTGCCTCACTAGCCAAATCCTGAGGCTCTGGGAGTTCATCGCTATCTTCAAGCGAATCGTCTTTGAGCCACGTCATGTCAAGCTTATAACCACGCTCTTTGACTTCTTGGATGTTAAACCTACGGAAGCGGCCTTCAACGCCCAAATCTGTCCGCTTGCTTTGACCATTCGGATCCGCGCCATAACATTTCTCAAATTCCTTAAAATGCTCTGACGAAAGCGGCCTGTCTTTTTTAGTAATACCGGGCACATTAGAGCGAGCGTCAAAAATCCAAACGTTTTCTGTCGGAGCGCCTTTTTGGAAGAAAATTACGTTCGCTTTTACACCTTGGCTGTATGGCGTAAACGTTCCTCGCGGCAGACGTAAGATTGTGTGCAAATTGCAATCCTGCATAAGAATTTGTAAAACCTCCCCGGCTTTATCTTCAAATAAGCAATTATCCGGCAAAACCATAGCCGCGCGGCCGCCGGGCCTTAAGGTATTCATAACATGCTGAATAAAATTGAGCTGTTTATTGCTCGTTGAGATCGTGAAATCATCCCTCTCCGGCGCCTGATTTGCGCCCTTCGTGCCAAATGGCGGATTGGTAAGAATACAGTCATATCTTGTGCCTTTTATCGGCTCATAGATAGAATCGCCAAGATAGATGTTGGCATGAATACCATGTAAATATAGATTCATAAGAGCAAGACGCCGAGGCCGGGCAACGAGCTCTGTGCCGGTATAAACCTTATTGGTGATCCGCTTAGCATCATCACGCTCAAGACTGCCTTTGGTCTGCTCCATAAGCCATTCATAGGCGCAAACCAAGAATCCGCCGGTTCCAGCCGCTGGATCATGAATAATAAAGTCTTTTGATTTACGCGGATCTGGCTTCATACACTTAACAATTGACTGAATAAGAACGCGCGGCGTAAAATATTGTCCTGCTCCCTTTTTGCCTTCGGATGCTGATTTCTCAAGTAAACCTTCATAAGCGGCAGCTTTAACGTCTACATTAAGACTTGTCCACTCGATCTCATCGATAAGATTAATTAGTTTTTTAAGATTAACGGGATTAGCAAATTTTGAAATGGCTCCGGCATAGATATCGCCAAGCGTCCCCTTTTGCTTGCCAAGGCCTCGTAAAGCATCCACATAGAAATCGGTTAATTCGGTGCCTGACTTTTCGCACAGCACCGGCCAAGAATATTCCCTGGGGATATCCGCACCCTTCTCCTCTGCCATCTTTAGAAAAAGAAGATAGGTGAGCTGTTCAATATAATCGCCATAATCAACACCGTCATGACGAAGAGTATGACAGAAACCCCATAATTTACCGACTACATCGCTCATGTTAGCACCGCCTCATTTATCTCTTTTAAGAGTTCATCGAGCTTGCCGTCAAAAACCCGATTTAATTGTACGTAATTCATCCCTTGCCTTGTAAAAATAGGCAGAGTATCAATATCGTCTTTTTCAATCAACAAGTTGGCGACCAGATGATGCCTAATATGCTCAAGCCATTTTTCCTGTGCATCGGTGAAGCGATGCTTTGCTTTTACTTTAGTCAAAGCCCGATCAACGCGGGTTTCTACGGTTAGAAGTTCGTCGTTCTTAGCCGCATGCCTGATCATGGAAATAATATCTGCCAATTCTTTGTTGTAGGCCCGACGTAAATTTCGTTCATTAAACTTATCGAGCAAAGTATCTGGCTTGGTTGCAAGTTTTTCACGTAACGCTTTAAGCTCATCTGTGTGAAAATCCTTCGGCTTATTGAGAAGAATATCTATTGCGTCAATATGTTCCGGATTCTTCCTGACGAACTCCTCAAAAAGCTGAAGATAATCTGATGGTTTAAGCTCTTTGCCATCGGCTGCTCTAAAAATAATCTCGGAAGTCACAAGGTCTTCTGCGGACTCCGCAATAATAAATTCGCGCTTGGGCCTTTGGTAATTTTCGCAGATATGAAGGAACGCCTCGCCTTGAAGAATTTTGATCGTGCCAGCCCAATCTTTTGAAAGCTTATCCTCAAGATTCATCGCAAAATCAGCAATATCTTCTCCAAGAATATAATTGAACTCATTCCTGCTTTCCTGCGTAATGTTCTTTGAAATTCGCTGAAGCCTTTTCGATAGGACTCTAACGTTGTATGCCCTGTTTTGATTATCAGCAATCGCTTGAACTATTTCGCGAATAGTCTTCGTAGGCTTTACGGGAGCTTCCGCTGTGATGCTAGTAGTATTCTTGAAGTACTCTAAAAGCGTGCCGCCAAAACAATCAAAGACGGTAAAATGCGTCTTGTTGATTTCCGGACAAAGACGCGTTCCGCGACCCATCATCTGTTCAAAGAGTATTCTCGATCTTACCGGCCGCAAGAAAACGATATTTTCTATCTTAGGGACGTCTACACCGGTAGAAAGCATATCAACAGTCACCACAATGCCGGGATTCTGCCTATTCCTAAATTCTCTAATTCTTTGAAGAGGCCTGTCAACAGTAGGGCTTCCGGTTATCTTTTGCACAAAAGCATCGCCTCGATTAAATTCATCCCGGAGCATGTCCACGAGCTGGTCGCAATGTGACGTATGAGTCAAATCGTTCTCAGCAAAGATTAAAGTCTTAGAAAAATGTCCCAACGTTTCCTCTTGGGATAAAAGATATTTTTTCAGTTCTTTAACAATCTTTCTATTCCTGTCGGGTGCTGTCCATTCCGCTTCATTGCTCTCCGGTGCAAGAACGCGCTCATCCTCTAAGATATCAAAAACCAACTGGCCGGTTTTGGTGTCTTTAAGCCCAACCTCTTCACCCTCCTTCAAAAACGCGCCGTTAAACGTTATATCTGAACTAATTGATACAGCGTCATAGTCAACCAAATAACCCTCTTTCACAGCGCGTTCATATTCATAACGGAAAACTACATCCTTAAAAAATGCGGTTGTGTGCGCCGCAGGTGTTGCGGTAAGGCCAATCCGTATGCCGTCAAAGTGCTTTAAGACCTCACGCCACTTGCTTTCTTCCTGCGCGGTATACCCACGATGACATTCATCCGCTATCACAACATCAAAAGCATGAATAGGAATATCCAATTTTTCATCAGCATCTGATTCATCATCCAAATCGCCGGTTGCCTGCCCAAACATGCCGTCTTGGCCAAAAAGATTAATGCCCATTCTTTGAATGGTGCAGACATAAACGAAGCTGTCCCGGCTTTTCGGGTCCGTCAAATAATCCGTGGGCAAGACTTTCGGGTCATACTTTATGTCCTCATCCAGATCCTCGCGCCTAAAACGCTGGCTGTATACTTCGTAGCATTTATCAAATTTAAGCCCCGGCTCTGCCTCGAAACTTGCAAGCGCGGTAACTGCTTGCGCCGCGAGCGCGCGCCTGTCTACAAGGAATAAAATGCGTTTGGCAAGGCCGGATTTCATAAGCCGGTATATCAAATTAATGATTGTGAAAGTCTTGCCGGTGCCGGTTGCCATGGCAACAAGCATGTTGCGCTTTCTATCGGCTATTGCCTGCTCGATAGCCGCGATAGCTTCTTTCTGATAGGGGCGTAAAACCGGATTGTCGATTGCGGTATTCCTAAGCCACGCTTTTGCAGTTTCTTCGTCCTTTGACAACAACTCCTCTAAAGCATTGGGTGTATGGATTGCGGTTATTTCTCTTGAACGATTCAAGGGATGACGTAAATCCTGAAACCAAATAATTTTGCCATTGGTCGAATAGATAAACGGAAGATGATATTCGCCAAAAGTAAAAGAGCTTTTTTGAAATCCCCGAGCGTAACGCTGTGCTTGCTGAAGCACATTTTGAGGCCCGACAGAAACCTTCTTCCCCTCAACAGCTACCAGTGGGCGCTTCGAATGAAAGAGCGCGTAGTCGCAAGGCCCTGTCTGCGTGGGATATTCTTCTACTGAGCCGTGATCGTAATTTTTGCCTTCTTCAAATGCAACTATCGGCCCCCATTCTGAATTAATAAGGAGTTTATCGATATATTGCTTTCTTGTCCTATGTTCGTTCCAATTTTGCTCTGGCATACTTACCTTACTTGTACGTTACAAGTTCGCCGCTATCAGCGAAACTGTGATACTGGTTGTCTCCGATAATAAGATGATCTAATATTTTAACCTGCATGACGCTTCCAGCTTGGCATAACTCTCTGGTAAAATCCCTGTCCTCTCTGCTTGGTTTTGGATCCCCTGAGGGGTGATTATGCGCGCAAATAATTGATACGGCGAATTTCTGTAAAGCCAAATGAATAATTTCCCTTACAATCGGCATTGCGCGATTAACTGTTCCGCAAACCGCATCCGCAATATCAATAATTCTGTTGTTACTGTCGAGATAAACCGCTTTGAAAACTTCGGTCTTTAAATCACGCATTTGCGGCATAACGATATCTACAATGTCTTTTGCTGAGGCGATTTTTTGCTTCCCGGTGGTCACTTCGTCCTCGCGATAGCGTCTCCCGATCTCAAGCGCAGCTTTGATTTGAGCAATTTTCGCTAAACCTAACCCCTTAAAGTCTTTCCACTCGCATATATCGGTATGACTCATATTACGAAAGGTGCCAAACTTATCTAAAATCTTTCGGGCCAAATCAATCGCGCTATTTCCCCTTGTACCGGTGCGCAACAGAATCGCTAATAGCTCAGAATTGCTTAACGACCGCTCTCCGTTTTTTGCTAACTTTTCCCTTGGCCTATCTAACAATGGCCAATCTTTTATAGTTTCCATATTTTTGCCCCCTATATTAATAGACGACAAAAATGGTTATTTCTAACAAGAATTTTAAAGGAATTATCCAGTAACATAATTTATTCTTCCAGGAAATGAGCTGGCTCTTTTTTAAGCGCCTTGGCAATCTTAACCAGCGTATCAATGGAAGGCATCGAAAGGCCGGTTTCATAGCGGGAGATACTCTTTTGCTTCGCTTTAATCTTTACTGCTAAGTCGGTTTGATTCAAGTCGAGTTCTATTCGCGCCATTTTTATCTTCTTACCAAGTTTCTTTGCGTCCATTTTTCCTCCAAATAATATTTAAGCTAAAATCATTAGTTAAAATCGCTTCAGAAATAATTATCGCTAAAATTTAGTTTTTCCTTTAGTTGTATAATTTGCAAGAAGCTTTATTCTTCGATAAAAAGACAATATAATCTTTAATGATGTTAATGGATTTTTTGTAACTCTGTGCAGATCTTTAATATTTTTAAAACCCATTAATTTTGCCAAAGACTGTGAAGCTGAGTTAATAAATCCTAGATCTGCTTCTTTGAGTTCTAACTCCTTTTTCTTAACATCTATTTGAAGAAGCTTTCTCTCCTGCATACCCTTATAAATTTCATTATATAAGGAATGTAGGGATACACCTGATTCACAAAAGCATCGAACAATTTCTTTTATGGATTTTGCAATTGGCACAAATAGAATAAGTTCTAAAAATCCAGGTGAACCGTAGTGAGCAGCCTTAATTCGTGGACGATACTGTGATGGAACTAAGGTTTTGAGATAATTATAAAAATTTACTGCACTGTAACCACCGCGCCACGGTTGTGAAGTATAAGTAAACTGTATTCTTTCATCAAAGGTTATATTGAAAGAATCAATTATTTCATTGTCTATCTTCCTTATTTCCTTTAAAGAGTACATAAAAGCATACACCTGACTATAAGTATGAGGAAACAAATACCAATCTTCTAATGTCCACTCACCGTCAATATTAATCTTATATTCATTTGACATGTTTTCCTTCATTATAGCTCCTCTTTTAAAAGAAAATAGTACTTGACATCATATACCCTTTAAGGTATAATTTAGTCATAAAAGGAATATTGAGTTTTTATACTTCTAAGGGGTAATATATACCTTTTTAACAATGAAAGCAACTATTTTATGAATATACTTGAGATTGTTTCGGCACCTGCGTTGCCTCGCAAAAACGAACAAAAAAAGCTAAATTGGCAAGATTCCCTTCCTATCCAGCATCTATTAGATGTCATCTCTTCTATCTTAGCCGAAGAATACATTACGATAGCTAAACAGAATCCTGAGGTATTTCTTAACAACACCCCGCGCTTGTCGGAATTGCGCGGGTGTGCCCCTTCTGGGCAAGGAGAAACAAAATGAAAGCAGCCATATACGCGCGATATTCTTCCGAGAATCAAAGCGAAAAAAGCATTGATGACCAAGTAAGAGTATGTAAAAAATACTGCGCAGAACATGAACTCACGGTTTGCGAGGAGCATATCTATGTGGATGAGGCGATTTCCGGCTCTCTTATTAACCGACCAGGACTTCAGACTTTAGAGAAAGCCGCAGAAAACAAAGAATTTGAAGCTGTATTAGTAGATGATTTATCAAGATTATCCAGAAGTAATCATCAAATGCTTACTTTAGTGCTTAAATTTAACTACTATCAAGTTAAGTTAATTTCTGTTTCTGATGGCATAGTTACCGATGATGAAAATTCAAAATTAGGCATTCAAATGCGTGGATTAATAAACGAGTTATACTTAGATGACCTGGGAAAGAAAACTATGCGCGGACTGGAAGGCCAGAAACTGCGAGGATTCAGCGCCGGGGAAAATGTTTATGGCTATCTTACACAACCTGTGGGGGAACTACGACTCAATAAACGAGGCCAAGCCAAATACGAAGGTAAAGTGCATAAAATAAACCCCGAAGAGGCAGAAATTGTCCGGAAAATATTCCAAGAGTTTATCAATGGAAATAGTATCCATAAAATAGCCACAAAGCTGAATGAAGATAAAACCCCGACAAAAAAGCATATGAATGGTGGTTGGAACATATCAACGGTGGCACGGATACTTAAAAATGAGAAATATATCGGAAAATGGGACTGGCGAAAGTATAAAAACGTCAGGGATCCGATGACCGGGAAGAAAAAGGTTATCCCCCGCCCTGCCAAAGATCGAATTCCTATATACCGGGAAGACTTGGTGATTATCAATAAAGAAGTTTGGGAAAAAGCTCAAAAACGGTGGCAAGAGCTCAAAGGAACCTGGCCTGTTAGCAAGAAAAGGAAAACCTTCTATCAACAAAGAAGCTACGTTCATACTAGCCCTAATCATTTATTTTCCGGACTTATGAAATGCAAAACTTGCGGTGGAGCTATTGTTCTTATCAGCGGCAAAGGTACTGGTTATTACGGCTGTTATAATGCCAGGCGCAAAACCTGCACTAATACTCTAGCTATTCCTCGTAAAAGAATCGAAGAAATCATTATTAATGAGCTTAAAGACAAGATATTGACTGCTGATAATTTAGAATATGTATATAAAAACGTGGAAAAGCTGGCTGCTGAAGGTTTCAATGAAGTGCCTGACTTAGTTAAGAAGAAAAAGGCTCAATATGAGAAAATACAGCAGGAAATACAAAATTATCTTAATTTTATTAAGGTTGGAAATCTTTCAAAGGCAGTATCTGAGGCTTTAACTGAAGCAGAAAAAAGAAATGAAGAATTAACTGCAGAAATAGGATCCTTAGAGTTCCAGAAAGATAATAGCTTTAAGGCACCCCCTAAAGAATGGATCAACCATAGACTGGAAAACCTACGCGAGACTTTAAATAAAAATACCGTCTCCTCTTCCCTGGCGCTTAAAGAGCTACTTGCGCCTATAAGCTTGGAGCCGGTATTAACTAGGGAATCTGATTTTTATCAGCTTTTTGAGGGAAATGAGAGGAATTTTAAGCCTTATTACGTCGCCCATACCAAAATTCGAACCTTAGCGCTCCTGGATGAGGAGCAAAAAGGTTCGAATTGGTATCAATGGCGGAGAGGCTGGGATTTGAACCCAGGGACCCGGTTGCCCAGGTCAACTCATTAGCAGTGAGTTGCTTTCGACCACTCAGCCACCTCTCCAAATTTTATACTTCTTTTCTTCTTAAAAAATTCCTTTAACAAAGAACCGCATTCTTCTTTTAAGATGCCGCTTTTAAATTTGATACGGTGGTTTAGTTTTTTATGATTTGCGATGTTGACGACAGAGCCACAGGCTCCAGTCTTGGGGTCTTTTGCCCCGAAATAAAGGTTTCTCATGCGTGCCAAAACCAATGCGCCTACACACATGCTGCAGGGTTCAATTGTAACATAAATATCCGCCTGCGACAACCACTTGCTTCCTAGGTAATTAGTTGCGGAGGTAAGCGCCAGCATCTCAGCGTGAGCAGTGGGGTCTTTGAGGCGCTCGACCTGATTATGGCCGCGTGCAATAATTTTATTTTTATGCACGATTACTGCGCCTACAGGAACTTCATCTTCTTGGAATGCGCATTCTGCTTCTTTTATTGCCTGGCGCATAAATTCAAGGTGGGCCTTTATCATGTTATTAAATTAAATGCGCCTGGGAGGAATCGAACCTCCAACCTTCAGCTCCGTAGGCTGTCGCTCTATCCAATTGAGCCACAGGCGCATAAATTTCTAATCTGGCGAAGACACTGCGTTCGCTATATAGATCCTTCGCTTCCGCTTAAGGATCCGTTTTTGCTTTCATTAATGCAAGCAAAAACGGAGAGGGAGAGATTCGAACTCTCGGTACCTTACGGTACACGTGTACTCCAGACACGCGCGCTCGGCCACTACGCGACCTCTCCAAAATTTTTATAAATAAGGATTTCTGGCGGAAGGAGCAGGATTTGAACCTGCGAGGCCTTACGGCCTAACGGTTTTCGAGACCGCCGCATTCAACCACTCTGCCATCCTTCCAGTCTTGAATAACTCTCCTAAAAGTCTAACTCTTTAAAAGCACAAAAAATACCAGAGAACAAATGATGCAAATCATACCCACAATAACTTTTTTGCTTAATAGCCAATTGTGGAAGGTGTAAATATTAGTTTCTATCTTGGGCATAACTATTTTTTGAATCCCGCCTAGGTTTCTGTTTAAGGTATCCTCCAGCTTCTTATATTTCTCTAAAGAAAGAAGCAAAAGAATTGTACCTATAATAAACAAAGCTGGGCTTATCCATAAGAAAGCTATTTTCAACCAATCAAAAACTGTGTATTCTACAATCATTTACCCGCCTCCTTTGGTTTTTTGCTGTTTGTCACAAAATTTTTTCGGAGGAGAGAGGATTCGAACCCCTGAGGCGCCTTACGGCACCTAACCGCTTTCAAGGCGGTCGCTTTCAACCACTCAGCCACTCCTCCCGACCATAATTTTAGCTAAATCATATCATCAAATATAGCTATTGTCAATTTTAAAGGAAGAGTTGCCTAAATACGGCATCAAAAACAGCTGAAGCGATCTGAAATGAGTTGTTGCAGAAGTTAATAAAAGAAAAATTCGCGGAAAAGAAAGTAAATCCTGCGGCAAGAACTACGATATTTATGATATAAACGAAAGAAAAACCAAAAATATAATTTGATTTTAAAAAGTCGCCTTGGCGTAAGCGTAAGGATTTGGCACTAAAAACCAAATGTAAAGCGATGGTAAAACCAAAAAGAAATACAAAATACTTTAATGGCTCAAAGGACTTGTTGATTAACGTATAAATCGCATAGGCTACAAATAATATAATGGTGTAAATCGGTAATAGATAGGGTGCTACTTTTACTAAGGGGGCAAAAAAGCGAAATACTATAGCAATAATTTTCTGGCCCTTATTATAAATTAGGCGCGGCTCAACGATAAAAAGATAAATTATTAAGAAGCTAATGATACCGCCAAAAAAATACTCTTTAAGTAGCCCTTCTAATAAATTTAATTCATTGAAGAAAGCGCCGGTTATAGAATAGACAAAAGGTAACAGGCATATACCCAGGGCCAGCTTTACAAGAGAAAAAAGTTTTCCGGAAAATATGCTTATTTTGGAGGATGGGACACCAAACGCAGCCTCTAGCTGTGCCAAATCATCTGCTGAAAAATCTTCTTTGTTTTTATTTGATTTTTTCTTGGCCATCGAGGTATGGTCTTAAGGCTTCGGGTATAATTATAGAGCCGTCTTTTTGCTGGTAATTTTCTAATATGGCAATGACGGTCCGAGCTAAAGCTATGCCGGAGCCGTTTAAGGTATGCACAAAATCGAGCCTTTTCGTATCTTTTCTTCTAAATCTTATATTTGCCCGACGGGCTTGGAAGCTCTCAAAATTACTACAGCTGGAAACTTCCAGCCAATTATCCACTCCGCTTGCATAAACTTCTAAATCATAACATTTGCTAGCGGCAAAACTTAAGTCTAGAGTCGGTAACATCGCCACCCGATAAGGTAGGCCCAACGCCTTTAAGATATCCTCGGCATCAGCGACTAACTTTTCTAATTCCTCGTAAGAAGTCTCAGGGCTTACAAATTTTACCATCTCTACCTTATCAAACTGATGCACACGGATTAACCCTTTGGTATCTTTACCGTAAGAGCCGGCTTCCCGACGGAAACATGCAGTATAAGCAGCATAATAAATAGGGAGTTTTTCTTCTTCTAAAATATCGTCGCGAAAAATATTGGTTACCGGCACCTCTGCAGTAGGGATAAGAAATAAATCATCGTCTTTTAAACGGTACATATCCTCTTCTAACTTCGGTAATTGGCCGGTCCCGATCATAGAGGCGCGATTAACTAAAAAAGGCGGAAAAACTTCGGTGTATCCGTGCTTATGGGTATGAAAATCAAGCATAAAATTAATCAAAGCCCGCTCTAATTTTGCACCCCAGCCTTTATAGAGAACAAAATTCGAGCCGGTAATCTTGGCGGCGCGGTTAAAATCAATAATATC
>Ga0315288_10003289_pt1 | contig 20654 bp, 15 predicted proteins | sample YL17G11_20_MG_FD_203454 | JGI IMG/M metagenome (GOLD analysis project Ga0315288, IMG submission 203454) | Sediment microbial communities from Yellowstone Lake, YNP, Wyoming, USA - YL17G11_20 | ecosystem: Environmental > Aquatic > Freshwater > Lake > Sediment | place: USA: Wyoming | collected...
CGATGACGGCGTATTCTTCCAGGATCTTGGCGAGACCGCGATAGACCTTATAATCCGGCGTATTGCCCAAGAGACTCTCAATATTTTCACTGATCTCGCCGGTCGTGCGACCGACGCCCGCGCGATAGATATGGATCAACTGCGCGGCGATATCCAAATATTTTCGCCCGCCGGTGATAGTCAGGTAGGTAGGAACTACCAATTCGCCGTGGATGCGATAGCGCAGCAGTTCAAGCGTAAGCATTACTTTTGCGCCTCCGAGAGCTGATATTGGTCTCCACCGTGGAGGAGCTTACCACCTCATACAAGACGGCCGTGCGCCGGCTATCGCTCTTGCGAAGAATACGTCCGAGGCGCTGCAAATGCTCCCGCGGACTGGCGCTGCCGCTGAGAATGACGGCCACTTTGGCGGAGGGTACATCAATGCCTTCATTCAGCACTTTGGAGGTAACAATGGCGCCGAACACGCCTTCCTTAAGGCCGTCGAGAATCCATTTTCTTTCCCGGGCGCGGGTTTGATGGGTAATGGCGGGGATAAGAAATTCCCTTGAGATGCGATACACCAGGTCATTCTCTTCCGTAAAAATGATTACCCTGTCCGCCCAGTGCTGCTTGAGGAGAGCATCGAGAATTTCGAGTTTGCGCTCCGAGCCGACGATGATATGCCGCATCTCCTGCTTGGCGATCAGCGCGGCGCGGGCGTCCTCGTTGTAGGCGCTTTTTTTCACGAACTCCGCCCAACCGCTGCCGTGGGGCTTGAGGCCGCTCTTTTTGAGGAAAGCATAATAGGTCTTTGCATGAGCCGCATAGCGCGCGGCCTCGTCTTCCGACAAACTGATGCGAAGGCGGACCACCTCATAATCCGACAGATAATCGCCTTTCAAATCCGCGATCTGTTTCCTGTAAACTACCGGACCGACAAAGAAATCCAACTCCTGATGGGCGTCGTCCTGCCGCTCATAGGTCGCCGTCAGGCCGAGCCGATACCAGGCCGTGGAAAGCAAAGGGATTTGGCGATATTTGGGGCCGGGCAAGTGATGCACTTCGTCAAAGATGATGAAATCGAAACAGTTGCCATATTCCGCGGCGTAGATGTAAGCGCTGTCATAGGTGGTAACGGTCAGATCTCTTATCTCGTGATACCCGCCGCCAAGAATCCCCACCTCCAGGCCGAAGGCATCCACCAACAGGGCATACCACTGGTTCATTAAATCAATCGTGGGCGCGACCACCAGCGCGCTTTTTCCTATGTAGGCGATGGCGCTCAGGGCGACGAAGGTTTTGCCCGCGCCGGTCGGCAGGACTACGCTTCCGCAGCCTCCTGAATCCAGCCAAGCCTGAAGCGCTTCTGTCTGATAGGGATGCGGCTCATAGGAGGTGCGCAGCTTAAGGTCGAGCGATTTAGCACGGGAACTGGCATCCTCCACCTCGATCGCGCGGGGCGTGAAATATTGCATTATCGTCCGCCGCGCGAGGGCCGGCGCGCGATACTTCTCCACTCGCGCATCCCATTCAAACTGGGGCGGAAGGGCAGCCGGCCGGGGGCCGTCAAGCAGCACGGTGCCGGCGTCGTATAGCAAGCGGGGGCGAACAGAATCATCCATAAGGGTATTTTATTCTACAATGGCCCACGAATCAAATGAGCAGGCCATAAGGCAGCATGGGAGGTTCTACCACGGCCCACCCAGATCCTCGTATGGCATCCAGCCCCAGTCGTCCGGATCGCGCGTCCAGAGGTTTCTGGGATAGAGTGTTTGATTAAGTTTCATCCACTTGGCGTGGCCGTCCACGAAGCCCAAATTGAGGCCTTCATTGTGCAGCGGAACAAAGCCGTCGCAGGCGACCATTCCCGCCCAACATTCCTCCATATACCAGCCCGGCCCGGCGATATTCCAGTAATGCCAATAGGGATCGCCGGGATTCTGCGACTGCTGCATCATGTTATTAAGGCCAGGTTTTTTGGGATTGGCCGCGCTGCATCCCACCAAAATGGTTTCTGAAGGCACGCGAATCTCGTTCAGGGACGCGCTCCAACGCCAGCCGCTAACCCCCGGGCTGACCAGCGCTTCTCCCAGGATCGGAATTTGATAATTGGGATCAAAAAGGGACCGGCCGCCGCTGCTGCCATTGATAAAGTATTGACCTATAAACCAGGGGTATGAAAGGCTTGGGCAGTGCAGCAGACTGTTGCTTTTCAGATAGGGCCTGATGCCGCCCCACCATCCCCAGGTATAAGGAGAGGCCGGCGGGCCGTCATCCCGGCCTACGGGAAGCCGGTCATTCCAGTCCTGAGCATACATTTGGCAGGCCAAAGCAAGCTGTCGAATATTGCTCAGGCAGGTGGTCTGCCGCGCCTTCTCCCGCGCCTGCAAAAAGACCGGAAAGATGATGCCTGCCAATATCGCAAGGATTGCGATAACCACCAGCAGCTCTATAAGAGTAAAGCCCTCTCTGCGGTGCATAACCATCTTTTTACTGCTCGTTCCGCGATACTGGTTCAGTCTTACGAGAGCAATTTGCCTATTCTATTATAACAGCCTTTCGTGCAATTACTGGTTGTTTTCCGGCGGTTCGTCATGCCGGCGAACATCCTTGCTAACCCGCACTATTCTCTATAAGACGGGTGTCAAGAACTCCCGTTGAATTTTCGGTTTTAATATTTGCGCGGCGAGTAGCGAGCACCTCCTCATGGACCAGCAGATGACGGCACAGGTCAAGCAAGCGTCAGGCGCAATCCACCTTGGCGGGATTGCGGCCGTGCTTCAAGGTTGCAGAGTAAAAAGCGCACTTCAACCTGGGATCGGCGCTACGCATACTCGCCATGCGCTGGGCGGCGGCTCCTTCGCTACGCTCAGGATGCCCTGTTCTTTTCGAGAATATCCGGTAAATTAGTTCTTCACAAAGACTCCGCGCATAAATCAAAGCAAACAAAAACGGTCATTCTGAGCGTAGCGAAGAATCTCTATCTTTAAACCATTCGCTGCTTAAGTCATCCGCCGCCGATGGTGACGAAATCGCTCGGAATCTAATATGCGAGCCTCAATAAGTCTGTCTTAGACAGACCGGGATGTCCCTGCCAGCCATTCTGCCCGAATAATGAATTATTCGGGCTAAGGCCCCGTGGCCGGCAGTGTTTCCGCCGAATATCTTACGCCTTTCCACACATGCCCGCTTTTATTGGTGACGCGGAAATAGTCATAGGGCGCGCCGAAGGGCCCGGGCCGGCTTTCGATTTCGATAGTGTAATCACCGGCCGGTATCTCCCGGCCCTCTTCGGTGAGCGAAACGCGGAACGGCTCGCCGAGCTTTACCGGAATCCAGATGGAGGCGGCATTATTGGGTAAGGTGGCGTTGCGTTCCGCCTCGCAATTCCTGGTCCCATGCCGCCCTTCGTTGAAGCTATAAATCAGGCCGTCAACCTTTCTGGGTATGCGCGCGGCTTGCTTTTCAACGGCAAATTTGTCCACTTCCGCGCCGGTGAGGTCGAATTGTCTTCCGGGCGCGCCGGGGCCCAAGTGTAGCTTCCCGCCGCTGGTGAGACCCTCGCCTTCATAGATGCGGCAGCCGCCGTCGGCCAGCCAGAAAGCGGGCGAGAAAACCATTCCCCTGGGCGGGACTAGATAGACGCGGCTGCCAAGCGCGTCGCGAATCTCTGTATCCAAATCATACTTATTCAGAAAAGTCCCATCCGGGGCGAAGGTTTGAATGCGCAGGTTATTCAGGAAGCTATTCGACTTATCGGAGATATAGATGGTCCCCTGGGGATCAATGCCGGCGAGCCGGTGCTCCTGCCAGTGCGCATTGGCCGCAGCGGAGGCGATATGCGGGGAATCGGTAAAAGTGGCGCCCCAGCCCAGGGCTTCATCTTTGCCGAAGGGCATTTGCTTGCCGCTGTTTAGGTCAAAACGCGAAAGGTAATAAGCGCAATCCACATAGAGCAGGTTATCGGGACCGATAAGCAGGCGCTGCGGGCGGTCTAGTCGGTAGGTGCTTCCCGGACCGTAAGAGCCAAACTCGGTATAGCCGCAATCTTCCCGGCCCATCCATCCCCAGGGCGTGAAGGAAAAGGGCGCGGGATGTAGTTGTAAATCATATCTTTGCACTCTGCTCAACTTTTCATCGGCCAGATAAAGGAAATTGCCGTCCGGGCTGATCGCCAGACCGGAAGCGCCGACAAATCCGCCTGGCCTGCGGCCTGCCGGCAATTTCCAATGCGCGCCGGGCCGGCCATTGGCATCGAAGCGGCTCAGATAATTATCTTCTTGCAGAACATACAGGTTCGCCTGTGAGTCGGAATCCATCGCCAGCACCCGGGCGGGAAAGACGAGGGTGAAACGATAATTGAAGTCGGCGTCAAAGGCGGCGATGCGCCAGGGGCGCACCTCCTGGTAGAGCCAGAAATTGCCGGCGCGGTCGTGATGCAGCCAGGTGGGCGCGGAGGAGAGATTGCCCGCGCCCCCGAAGGTTGAGACCGGCACGCCATATTGCAGGCGGCGCTTGCCGGACATTTCCGCTTTGGTGAAATCATCGAAAAAGGCCAGATCGGTTTCCGTGCCGCGGGAGCGACAAAGGAGCCGCTGCTGGGGTTGAAGGTGGCCGTCGTCCCGCAACAGGATTTTGCCGTCGGAATCAGGCTGAAGATTTTCCCAGGTGAAGGTTGCGGTCGGGCTTTGATAGCGCACCGTATATAAGGCCGCGGCATCTGCGTCTTTAATGTGCGCGGCCAGTTGCTCCGGCTTGGCGGCAAGAATTTCGAGCGGGGATTTGCCGCCGGATTCGGCTTTCATTTGCGCAGCCGGCCCGCCGGGTTCGATAACCCGCTGTATTTCCGGCCGGGTCAAAATTTGCGGGGCCGCCGGCGCGCCGTTATCCTGCAAGAGCATCTCGGCGATATCGCAATAGGCCGTGGCGCGGCGCAAAGGATCTTTTATATCATTGGCATATTGCATTGCCAGGGCAGGATTCTGCTGCGCCAGCCGGTCCACAATCGCCTGGCCGGCGGCGGCCTCGCTAAGCACCAATTTGGCAATGCCCAGCCCCTGTTTATGGTCCACCAGGGCTATCTGGAGCAAGGTTTCCGTCTTTTCCTGCGAAGGCGGGCAGGATTGCGCAAGCTTTACCGCGGCCGAGACATCGCCCCGCGCAATCTCGAAGGCGATATCCAATAACAAGAGATGCACCTGGCGCACATTCGCGGCCAGACCGGTCAGTTCTTTGGCCCGCTCGGGATCGGTCTTTGCAATTGCCGTTACCAGCGCGCGCAGGGCCGGGAAACGCAATTCCACTTGCTCGATCTCCGCCAAAATATCTTCGGCATTTTGGGGAGAACTCTCGGCTACCGCGCGCGCGATCTCCACCAGCGCCGTCTCGCGCACGCGGTCGTCTGAGATGGCTTTGGCGCGCGCCAGGGCGCCCGGATAATCATTCTTCGTCTGGGCCGCGCAGAGCGCGGGCAGCGCCCAGGAAGGAATTTCTGCGGGCAAGACCGGCTCGGCTGCGCTCTGCGGCGGGTTGTCGGCCAGCTTGCAGGCCGCGGCCGCGTCTTTATCGGCAAGGGCGATAATAAACAGGCCTACTGCATCCTGGCGGCAGCGCAATGATTTTATCTGCCCGATCAGGGCCAGGGCCTGCGGCCAATCTACCGTCATGGCATTCAGCGCAATTGCGGAGAGCGCGGAATCATGTTCCACCGCGGGGTCATTGATGGCGCGCAAGGCCTCCATCGGACTGGTTAATGCCAGCCGCTCTGCGGCGGCGCGAATTGCCTGTCCGCGCAGGAAATCATCGGGGATGCGCCGCGCGAGGAAGAGCGCGTCGGTTGGAGAGAGCGAAAAAGCAGCCTTCGAGAGGGCTTGCGATTTTACTAAATTATCGCTAATCAGATTGGCCAGCGCAAGGGTTTGCGGAAGGTCCTGCGCGGCGAGATAGGGAAGCAGCGCGGCTATTTGAACATCGCGCTGAGCGGAAGGGGCGCCTTTAGGGTCCAGCTTTTTTGCCATTTCGCGCGGATAGCTGCGCGCCGCCTCCGTCCATACGGCCAAAAATACTTCCGGTTCGGCCGCCTCGCGAGCAAGGCGGAGGGCGCCCTCCAAATCAAAAGTTGCGAGCTTCTTGCACAACTGCGCCGTCTCCACAACGCGCTGCGGTTTGTTGGGGATATTCTTTAACAGCCCGGTCGCGGTAGCCATAAGGGTATTCGCCTTTGCTCGATCCGAGGGGGCGATCGCCGCGGCGGCCGCGCTCAAGGCTTCGACCGCATCGGAGTTTCCGGTGATTCCGGGGCACATCTCCACCGCCGCCTTGGGATCAACACGGCTCATTAAAACCGCCGCGCGTCGCTGCAGCGCGGAGCGGTCGCCGGAAAGCGCCGTTATCGCCGCGGCCTTGCGCGCCTGCACCAGCGCCTGCTTTATCAGCAGCGCATGCGGCGGCGCGAGCGCGGGGGAGGGCTTGCCGGCTTGCTGAACATAACCCGGCTTGGCCATGCAAAGCAGCAAACCGATGATTGTACAGAGGGCGATTGAATTGGGCCTGTGAGAGTGTGTGGTCATGGTAGATGAATCTATTCTACAACTGACGACTGAATCCCTCTCCATGACCTTCGACAACAAATCCAATGTGGAGGCCGGCCCGTGTGGCTGCCCAAGGAGGAGGGCGACCACATTGGGTCGCCCCTACTCTAATTCAACACTATTCGTTTAATCCACGGCGTGGTATAAATAGGCGGGGAACGAAGATGAAACTCACCCTTGCGGCAAAAGCAGTTTGATCTTTTATAAAAGAATTTGCAGTGTCCAGGAGAAAAGAAAAAATGGAAGAAGTCCGCGCGGGATTGCCGGACCCGAAGAGCGATGCACCATTGCGTTTGAATTATGCGCTGGTGGCGGAATGGCTGGAGGAATTTTTGCGGGATGAATTGACGCGCCGACGCGGTTTTCAGAATGCGGTTATCGGTCTTTCGGGAGGCGTGGATTCGGCGACCGCGGTGGCGCTGTGCGCCCGCGCCCTGGGGCCGGAGCATGTGGTGGCGCTGCGCCTGCCCTATAAGACCTCGAGCAAGGAAAGCCTGGACCATGCGCAATTGCTGATAGACCAGCTTGGCGTGCGCTCCGATACGATTGATATTTCCGCCGCGGTGGACAGCTATCTTGCCAATGTTCCCGAGGCCGATGGCCGGCGGCGGGGCAATGTCATGGCGCGCGTGCGCATGATTGTGCTCTTTGACCAGAGCGAAAAATACCAGGCGCTGCCCATCGGCACCGGCAACAAGACCGAGCGACTGCTGGGCTATTTCACCTGGCATGGCGATGACGCCCCGCCCATTAATCCGCTCGGCGATCTCTTCAAGACCCAGGTGTGGGACCTGGCGCGCCATCTGAAGGTGCCGCAGGTGATCGTTGAGAAGCATCCCACCGCGGATTTAGTGGTTGGGCAGACCGATGAAGCCGACCTGGGCATCACCTACGCCAAAGCCGACCGCATTTTGCATTATCTGCTGAAGGGTTATTCCGTCGAACAGCTGGCCGACCGCGGCTTCAAAATGGAAGAACTGCTGACCGTCAAAAAACGCCTCGACGCGACCCACTGGAAACGCGCCCTGCCGACCATGGCCATGCTCTCGCAAACGGCGATAGGGCAATATTATTTGAGGCCGGTGGATTATTGAACTTCCTTAACCGCAGAGTCCCTAAGCCCCTTTGGGGCCGGGATGGCGGCCCAGAGGGCCTAGCCAAACGCGGAGGGCGCGGAGAATTTTTGGCCACAGATTGCGCAGATTACGCAGATTCAAAAGACAAACCTCCCGCGGGTGGCAAACCCGCGGGAGGGCTTTTATCTATGCACGACTGCTGAGTTTCAATCACGGGCCCTTCGGCGTTGCTCAGGATAAACGGGACGCTCGTGTCACGACAAACACAGTTTTTGATAGAGTCTTTTATTTCCTTTGCGTGCTTTGCGTCTTTGCGGTGAATTCACTCAAATAGCAGCTTCGCTTGTCTGACCGGTTCGAAGGATCTTCGGTGGGCAGGGCAGGGGCCGTGTTCAGCGATGGCTTTGAGGTGGGCTTCGGTGGCATAGCCTTTGTGCTGGTCGAAGCCGTAATGGGGGAATTGTTTGTGCAGTTCCAGCATCATGCGGTCGCGGGTTACTTTGGCGATGATGGAGGCGGCGGCGATGGAGGCGGATTTGCTGTCGCCGCGCACGACAGCCTCGGCCGGTTTGGAGAGCTGCGGCGGCAAGAGCGGGCCGTCAATGAGCACAAAATCCGGCTGGATCGTCAATTGCCGGAGGGCTTGGCGCATGGCTTCGAAGGTGGCTCGCAGAATCCCCATGTGGTCAATGATGTCGGTGGTGATGGCCGCCCAGGAATAGGCGAGAGCCTGTTGGCCGATTTGCAGAAACAATGCTTCGCGGCGCGCGGCCGTAAGTTTCTTGCTGTCCTCCAGCCAGGAGATATCGCAGCCTTTGGGGAATACCACGGCCGCCGCCACCACCGGCCCCGCCAGCGGCCCGCGCCCGGCCTCATCAATGCCGGCGATCAGCTTGTGCGCGGCCCAAAGGCGGCCCTCTATTTCCCAATTTGCCGGGGACATGCTACGACCAAAAGTATGAATTATGAATTATGAATGATGAAGTGGAAATGGCTCTTGCCCAAATCTCCCGCCCTTTGGATTCATCCTTCATCCTTCTGCCTTCATCCCTATTTTGTGAGATGCGCGATTCTATTGAGCGGCCAGAAGATGACCAGCGATTTGCCCAAGACATTTTTTATCGGAAGTGCGGGCATGCCTTCTCCGGTATTGGGATTTCGCCAGAGGTGGCTGTCACTGCTGTTGTTGCGGTTATCACCCATTACCAGGATATGGTCGGGAGGCACAATATAAGGTTCCCCGAGCTTATCCTCCGGCCACATATAAGGCGGCGCGGGCGGTGCAACATCTTCATCGGTTAGGGAAGCCTTTGGGGGCCAATTGTAATAGGGAGGCTGCCCCTCATAGAGATAGGGTTCATCGAGCTTCTTGCCATTAATATATACGCCGTCATTGGCTATGACCTGCACTTTGTCTCCGGGCAGGCCGATGACGCGCTTGATGAAAGCCGTGCCGCCGTCCATCGGCACGCCTTCCTGCACATTGCGTTGATTATAGAAGGCTTGCGGCGGGGCGGTGAAAACTACGATATCGCCGCGGCGGGGCGGGCCCAGGCGATAGATAAATTTATTTACCAGGATGCGGTCGCCCGTGCGGCCGGTTACCTCATCCGGCCCGTGCAGAGTCGCTTCCATAGAGCTGGAGGGGATAAAGAAAGCCTGCAGCAATAGGGGGCGGATAAGGAGGAAGACCAGGCCGAACGCAATGAGGGCGGAATTGGAGAGCTCCACCATAAAAGTGCGATGCGGAGTCTCTTTCCAGGTTCCCACAATTATCCGCAGGACAATCAGGGCGCCTACCAGTACGGCTATTTTCCAGTCTTTATCCAGCATCTTTTCGACCTTGATCAAAGTAAAAAGGAAAAGGGCAAAAGGAAAAACCAGAAACAGCAAAAAGCCTGCGGAGCATGCTGGTTTTGGTAGGGGCGACCCTGTGTGGTCGCCCTAATGTCAGGGCAGCCCCCTGGGGCTGCCTCTACCAATGCAAGTTATTCGAAAACCCGTTTCCTTCTTGCCAAATTGTTTGATGGAAAGCCCAAAACAGAAAACCCTAGGAGGCCTTGGCTACGGGCCGGCGCTGCTCTCGAATGCGGGCGGATTTCCCCAATCTTTCTCTCAGGTAGTAGAGTTTTGCTCTTCGTACCCGGCCATGGCGGAGCACTTCAATCTTCTCCAGGCGGGGAGAATGCAGCATGAAGCAACGCTCCACTCCGACGGCATGGCTGATGCGCCGCACCGTAACCCGCTGGCCCAGGCCGCTTCCGCTGCGCTTCAGCACCACGCCCTCAAAGGCCTGCAAACGTTCCCGTCCGCCTTCGATAACCTTCATGTGTATCTTAACCGTGTCGCCCGGGCCGAAATCCGGCAGCTGTTTTATTTGTTCTTGCTCGATCGTTTCTATCACATTCATCTTCTTTTCTCCTGCTCCGGCCCGGCTAAGGCGGACTGGGCTTACGAAGTATAGCAGTTTAAGCATTTTTGGGGAAGGGCCGCAAGCGGCTGCTTGGTAACAGTTCACAGATAGTGAGCAGAACGTCATTCTGAGCGCCTCCGCCACATAATTGTGGCGGAGGCCGCGAAGAATCTCACCTGTAAATATGATGAGATTCTTCTCTGCGCGATTCAGATAGTGCTGAATTGCTCGCTCGGCATGACTGCATTCCCATCAATTGTGAACTGTTACGCTGCTTATACTTTATTTGACATCCAATAAGCTGCGTTGGTATAGTTAGGCATCCTTCCCCTTTTCACTCTTTTCACAGTCGGGGCAATTCACTTTGGGAGTAAGCGACATGGCGAAGATCAAAACTGCGGTTATCAGTGTGTGGGACAAAAGCGGCCTGGCGGAGTTTGCCAAAGGGCTGGCGGAATTCGATGTGGAAATTCTCTCCACCGGCGGCACGGCGCGGATGCTGGCCGAAGCGGGCCTCAAGGTGCGCGATATTTCGGATTACACCGGCTTTCCGGAGATGATGGACGGCCGCGTGAAGACTTTGCACCCGAAGGTGCACGGCGGCCTGCTGGCGCGGCGGGATAATCCGGCCGATATGGAGATGGCCAAAAAGCACAGCATTCAGATGATTGATATGGTGGTGGTGAATCTTTATCCTTTTGAGGCGACCATCGCTAAGCCCGGCGTCAGCCTGGAAGAGGTGATCGAAAATATTGACATCGGCGGGCCTACCATGCTGCGCTCCGCGGCGAAGAATTACAAGAGCGTGGCGGTGGTCTGCAATCCGGCCCGATATGAGGAAATTCTGGCCGAAATGCGCGCCAATAATGGCGTGATTTCCGAAGAAACCTGCGCCAAACTGGCGGTGGAAGTCTTCAGCCGCACGAGCGCTTATGACGGCACGATTACCGGATATTTGGGCAAGAAGCTTATCCCCGGCGCGGCAGAAGCGCTGCCCGCGGAACTCCGGCTGGCTTACGAAAAAGTGGAAGATTTACGCTATGGCGAAAATCCCCACCAACAGGCCGCGTTTTATCGCAAGGTCGCACTGAAGCCGACCGGCCTGGCGGCCGCCAAACAGCTTCAAGGCAAACAGCTTTCTTATAACAACTATCTGGATTTGGAAGCCGTCTTGGGATTTGTCCGCGAATGCAAAGAGCCCGCGGCGATTATCGTAAAACACAACAGTCCCTGCGGCGCGGCGACGGCCGATACCCTGGTGCAGGCCTATAATGATGCGCTGGCGTGTGATCCGGTTTCCGCCTTCGGCGGCATCATCGGGCTGAATAGAAAGCTCGATGTCGCCACCGCGGAAGCCATCATCCAGGGGATCGAAAAATACGGCTTTATGGAGTGCATCCTGGCGCCCAGTTATGATGCGAAAGCCGTGGAGATGTTTGCTGCGAAAAAGAACCTGCGCTTATTGGAGATGCCCGCGCTGGCGGATGAAGAGGCACTGGGCTATCGCCAGGTAACCGGCGGGATGCTGGCACAGACGCCGGATGCCGGCGGTCTGGAGGAGTTCAAGCCCGCCACCAAACGCCAACCCACCGCAGACGAACTCGCCGCGCTCAAATTCGCCTGGCTGGTGTGCAAACACACAAAATCGAATTCCATCGTGTTAGGGCAGGGCAAAAAGGTTGTGGGCATCGGCGGCGGCGACACCAGCCGCGTAGATTCGGCGCGCACCGCCCTGCGCCGCGCCGGCGAACGCGCCCAAGGCGCAGTGCTGGCGAGCGACGCCTTCTTTCCGTTCGCGGACACGGTTAATATCGCCGCCGAAGCCGGCGTAAAAGCCATCATCCAGCCCGGCGGCTCGCTGAACGACAAGGAAGTCATCGCCTATTGCGATAACCACGACATCGCCATGGTGTTCACGGGGATAAGGCATTTTAGGCATTAGTCCCTTGAACCGGCGAAGGCGAACATCGTTTTCTCCGCCTTATTCTGGTTTTGCCTTTTGCCTTTTAACTTTTTACTTAATTTGATTGGGAGGTTAACCTATGCCGGAAGATGCTGCATTGCTTGCGAAAGTGAAGGAAGCCTTGTCCAAGGACGAGGCCTTGAGGGAATTGCATTTGCGCCTGCACCTGCGCGCGGTCGGAGGCGTGATCTTCCTCGATGGCGAAGTTGCGGACGAAGATGAGCGGAAGACGTTGGAAGCTGCAATCCGCGCGGTGGAAGGCGTCAAATGGGTGCAGGACCGCCTGCAGGTGCACGCCGGCGACACCCCGGAAGACCGGGATCCGCATCGCCATCCCCACGGGTAAAGCGCATTATTGCCTGGTTCCCCGCGGGTCCTGCAATTGCCAGATTTCCTCCAGTTCCTGCGAGGGAATGATGGGGTGATAACGCGGCGGCTGCAGCGCAAAGCGGGGCTCCAGGCAATAAGGCCCGGTCAAGGGCGGGTAGCGCACCGCCCGCAGGCGGGCATTTATGGGATAGACCGACATCTCTGAATCGTCATAAGCGGAAAGCCGGGTAGCTTCTCTGCGGGCCGCGTAAGCCGGCGCCAGTCTGGAAACCTCCTGCCAATGATACATCGCCTTTTCCATGGCGCCGTGGAAGAACTGCACCAGCCCCATATTGGAATGCGCGATAGGATTATCCGGCTGCAACTCCAGGACTTTATGGAGATGATGCAAGGACTCCGTAAAGGCCTTATTTTTTGCGTAGGCCAGGCCCAGGGCATTATTGACAGACACCGCCCGGGGCAACAGCAGCAGGACCTTCTTGAGCAGCCCGATGGCCGTTTCCACCTGGTTGTTGCGATAATACGCGAGCGCCAGGTTATACATGGTCTCCATATTTGTAGGTTCGGTGGGCAGCAGCTTGGCCCAGGCTTCGACGGCTTGGGCGGCGCGTTTTTGTTCGGAATGAAGATGCCCGCTAAGATCGAGCATCACCGGCAGGTCCGAATGTTCCCGAAGCAGCGGCTGCAACTCATGCTGCGTGGCGGTCAAATCCCCTTGTATATAGTAAGTCAGCGCCAGATTCATTCGCACAAGCATATCCTCCGGCGCCAATTCGCTCGCCCGGGTAAAGCACTCAATCGCCTCTATCGTCTGGCCCGACAATAAGAAGACCACGCCCAGGTTGTTAATGGCGGCGGTAAAGCCGGGAAAGCGAGCTTTTAACCAGGTGAGATGCTCTTTCGACTCCTCATAGCGCTCCAGCGCCTCCAAGGAGAGCGCGAAGTTGAAGTGGGAAAGCGCGCTTTCCGGATAGAGTTGCACGGCTTTCAAGCTGTGATCCAGCGCGTGGCGATAACGTTTGCCGAAAAATGAGGCGGCCGCGGCGTTCACCAGGGCATCATGCTCGTCGGGCCGCAGGACCACGGCTCTTTCCGCCTCGGCCAGACTCTCCTCATTCCGCCCCTGCTCAAACAGGAAGAGCGCGAGATTGTAGCGCAATTCATAATCCAGGGGCGCTTCGTGCAGGGCTTGGCGCAGTTCCTCTTCCGCCCGGCGCGGCTGATTGGTCAGATAATGCAGTATCGCCAGCTGGCCCCGGGTCGAGGCGGCCCCTCCGCCGTCTTTCACGGCGGCGGAAAATTGCTCCCGGGCCTCAGCCCCGTGCCCGCGAAGAAAGTGGCAAATGCCTGCATTATGATGCGCCCAACCGGGAGTTTTTTCATACCGGAGGGCATTCAAAAATTCCTCCTGCGCGCCCTGCAGGTCTCCCAATTGGAAGCGGAATACGCCCAGGTTGATATGGAAATCCGGATTACTCGGGTCGTCGGAGAGGCCGCTTTGAAGATGCGCCATGGCCTCCTCCATTTGACCGATGTTGGAGAGGCTGATTACCAGAGGATTCAACAGCTCCGACCTTTCGCGATACTTGCCCCAGGCCTGCCGGCACGCCTCCGCCGCTTCGCTGTAATAATTGCCGGCATATAAAGCCAGCGCGATATTGGGTTCTACAAGAGCCGGATCGGCGCCCAACTGCAGCGCTTTGCGGAAATATTCCAAGGCTTCATCTATCCGCATTCTGGCGGCCAGCACAACTGCATAATTGTGCAGTAAGGCCGCTTCCTCCGGAAATTTCTGCAAGGCGCTTTCAATCATCGCCTGCGCTTCCACCATTTCACTTTTCAGAAACAAGGCCACAGCCAGGCAGTTGCTTTCCTCCGCAGAAGCTGCCGAACGCCGGCAACGTCTTACCGCCCGCTCCAATTTCCTCCTCGCCAGCCGATTACGCGTTGCCAGGCGCAGGTTGGAAAAGAATCTGCAGCACTCTCCCACCAAAGGCGGGCCCACGAGAAAGAGCAAGCCCCCCGAGACCAGCGCGCCGCATAATACGGCCAATAACATGGTTCTCGTCGGCCGATCGGCCTCATTCGGGACCAGGAACAGGAAATAGCTTAATGCAATAGCTCCGCTGATGAGCGCCGTCGCAAATGCCCAGAAAGTGCGGCGCAGTCTTTCGGTAAGCCATTTCTTGGGAGTTGCCTCGCCCCCGCTTGATAGGGCCAAGGCAAAAGCTGCCCTGCAGACAATGCAAGACACCCGGCCCTCCGGATTTGGAGAGCCGCAGATTGAACAATTCATCACGCTTGCCTCCAAATAAAGAACAGGAGCAATTTCCGGCGCATTAAGCTGAAAGAATGTATCAAAATCCTTGACAGAGGATTTTGATATAGTCTCCACATAGCGACATGCGCCACAACACCAATTGCCGGGAAAGGGCTAGCCCTCTACCCGGCCGGTCGCTTGCATCTATAATAGCACTTTTTCCGGTTTTCTGCCTTATTTCCCTTTTTTGACCGGTTTCAAACGCCGGCGCGCATTTCAAAAGTCATTTATTCCTGATAACTATCAGACTTGGGATTGAAATGCGCGCGAGAACCGGCTCGAATTTACCGCCGCCGGCCGCGGCCCGCGCATGAAGTCCGCAACCAGCAACAGTTCACGAAAAGTGAGTAGAATGTCATTCTGAGCGAGTTCGCCACCATAGGTGGCGGATGACGCGAAGAATCTCTACTCTAATTACTTGCAGATTTGGCTAGGCTCTTATAGAGCCGCTGGCTAAGCCTGCCATAGGCAGGCCGCCATCCCGGCCAAAGGCTTAGGGACTTCGCGGCGTGATTAAGGCTGCGCCTAATCACTTGCTCAGTATGACCGTATTCCCATGAACAGTGAACTGTTACCGCAACCATATAATAGTATGTCTTGGACGCCCCACAAGCGCTCATTGACAAGGCCTCTCCCCTTTTTGGATAATAGGCGCACCTAATTTTGCTCCCCGGAGGTAACACATGGCTGGACTTGAAGAGAAGCAACTCCTGTTAATCCCCGGCCCTACGCCGGTTCCTCAATCGGTGCTGAGGGCCTGTTCCAGGCCGATGATCAATCATCGGGGCCCGGAATACATCAAAATGCAAAACGAACTTACGAGCGGGCTGAAAGAGATCTTTCAGACGCAGGGCGATGTGCTGCTGCTTACCTGCTCCGGCACCGGCGGCATGGAAGCCGCCATCGTCAATACCTTGTCGCCCGGCGACAAAGTGCTGGCCTGCGTGATCGGCTCCTTCGGCCAGCGCTTTGTCAAGATCGCCCGCGCCTATGGCGCCGATGTGGAAGTAATGGAATTCACCTGGGGCGAAGCCGTGGACCCGGAGAAATTGCGCTCGCGCCTGGCGCAGGATAGCCGGAAGGAAATCAAAGCCGTGCTGGTGCAGCATAATGAGACCTCCACGGGCGTTTACAATGATTTGAAAACCATCGGCCCCATCGTGCGCGCCCATGGCGCGCTGAGCCTGGTTGACTCGGTCTCCGGCCTCATCGCGCTCGATTGCCAGACGGACAACTGGCAGCTCGATGTAGTTATCGCGGCCTCGCAGAAGGCCTTCATGCTGCCCCCGGGGCTGGCCTTTGTCTCTATGAACGAACGCGCCTGGGAGTCTTATAAAAAGGCGAAGATGCCGCGCTTCTATTTCGATTTGATGGAAGCCAAGACCTTTGCCGAGAAGGGGCAAAATCCCTTTACCCCGGCCCTGCCCCAAATCTACGGCCTGCAGGAGAGCCTGCGCCTGCTGCGCCAGGAAGGGCTGCAAAATGTCTTTGCCCGCCATCAGCGCCTGGCCGACGCCACCCGCGCGGGCGTGAAGGCGCTGGGGCTGACCTTGTTTGCCAAGGATCTGTGCGCCAGCAATTGCATCACCGCCATCACGGCGCCGAAGGAATTGGGGCCCGACAAGATTCGCAAACTGCTCCTGCAGAAGTATGGACTGGTATTGGCCGGCGGGCAGTCGCATTTGAAAGACAGCGTCTTCCGCATCGGGCATTTGGGCTATGTCTCCGATACCGACATCCTCGGCTGCATGGCGGCCCTGGGCGCAGGCTTGAAAGAACTGGGAATGAAAGTGGATCCGGGCGCGGGTGTGGCCGCGGCGATTTTTGCCTTTGAAAAAGCGAGTTAAAGATGGCCGAGAAGAAAAAGACCAAAAAGAAAGAGGATGCGCCGCGCTGGAGAGTGCTGGCTTGCGACGGCGTCGCGGAAGAGGGCCTGGCTTTGCTGAAAGCCGATCCCGAAATAGAGACCGTCATCTCCCCTTCGCTTTCACCCGCGGAATTGCGCGAGAAACTGCCGGGCTTCCAGGCCTTGATCGTGCGCAGCCAGACCAAAGTAACCGCGGCAGCCCTGGAGACCGCGCGGGATTTAAAAATCATCGCCCGCGCCGGCGTCGGCGTGGATAATGTGGATGTGTCTTCGGCCACCCACCGCGGCATTGTCGTGTGCAATTCTCCCAGCGGCAATACCATGGCCGCGGCGGAGCATACCTGGGCGTTGCTGCTGGCGCTTTCCCGAAATATTTCCCAGGCCGATGTCTCCATGAAGCAGGGGGAATGGAAACGTGCGAAATTCGTGGGCGTGGAACTGTATGGCAAAACTCTGGGGGTGGTCGGACTTGGCAAAATTGGCGGCGAGGTGGCCCGACGCGGCCTCGCCTTTGGCATGCGCGTGCTGGGGTGCGATCCCTTTGTTTCGCCGGAGCAGGCGCAGCGGCTGGGGGTGGCGTTGGTGGAATTGCCGGAGGTGCTTGCGGAAGCGGACTATATGACCCTGCATCTGCCCTTCACCAAAGGTACGGCCAACCTGATTGATGCCGCGGCGCTGGCGCGCTGTAAGCCCGGCATGAGATTGATCAACTGCTCCCGCGGCGGCATTGTGGACGAGGCGGCTTTGGCGGCGGCCTTGCAGGAGGGCAAGCTTGCCGGCGCGGCCTGCGATGTCTTCGCAAAAGAGCCGCCGGAAGGCTCGCCGTTGCTGGCGGCGCCCAATATCATCTTGACCCCGCATTTGGGCGCCTCTACCCAGGAAGCGCAAATCAAAGTGGCCGTGGATGTGGCCGAACAGGTGGTGGAGGTTTTGCACGGCAAGCCGGCGCGCAGCGCGGTTAATGTTACCGGCATATCCCCCGAACTGCTCGCCTTGCTGGGGCCCTATTTGGAACTGGCGGAGAAGATCGGCAGCCTGCATGCGCAATTGCTCGAAGGCCAGCTGACGGAGGCGGAGCTGACTTTCAGCGGCGACCTGGCGGAACATGAAACCGCGCCCTTGACCACGGCCTTTTTGAAAGGCTTGTTGGAGCGCAGCCGGGAAGAGCCGGTAAATATGGTGAACGCCAGAATTATCGCCGAATCGCTGGGACTCCGCATCAGGGAAATCACCACCAGCGGGGCGGAGGATTACTCCAGCCTGCTGTCGGCCTGCGTCAAAACGGAAAAAGAGCAGCGCGCCATTGCCGGTACGCTCTTCGGCAAGAAAGAGGGCCGCATTGTCCGCTTTGACGACTACCCGATAGATTTCTCGCCCTCCGGCCACATGCTCTTCACCCTCCACCACGACCGGCCGGGAGTGATCGGGGCGGTGGGCAATCTCTTGGGCGATAATAAGATCAACATCGCGGCCATGTATGTAGGCCGCCGCCGCCCGGGGGATCTTGCGCTTATGGTATTGGCGGTAGATTCACCGATTTCAGCGCCGCTCATCCGCCGGATTGATGCCTTGCCCGATATGGTGCGCTCGCAACTGGTAGAATTATAAGATGTTGGGGTTTCATGCGGTGCCCGCCGGCTCGCGGCGGGTCTTTTACCTGGATCTCATGACAGGGATTCTCGGCGCCCTGATGTATGGCGGCGTCTATCCCTTCATCGGTGTGATTGCCAGAAAAGAGCTGCAGGCCAGCCCCTTGCTCATCTCCGTGATGAGCTCGGCTTCTTTTGTCGGTTTTCTAACCGGACCTTTCCTGGTGGGTCATTTCGAGAAAGGCCGCAAGCTCCCCTGGATCCTGGCCACCATGCTCCTGGCGCGCTCCAGCATGCTGCTGCTTGCTTTCACCTACACCGCCCGCAGCTATGTTGCCGTGGCCACGCTCGGCATGATTATTCCCAGCCTCTCCACTCCCGCCTACCTGGCGCTCATGAAAGATATTTATCCGGATGACTGGCGGGGCCGTCTGACCGCCCTGGTGCGCATCGGCGCCACTATCTCCGGCATGGCCTCCGTGATTCTGGTCGGCCTGCTGCTGACCCGATGGCGCTTTCAGGTTGTGCTTCCCATTGTAACCTTGCTCAGCATGACCGCCATACTTTTTTTCATGCGCATAAAAGAATCCAAGGTAATTCCCCCGGCCTCGCCGGGCCCGTCTTTTGCCGGCAGCTTTTCGCTTTTTCGCAAAGATCCCCGCTTTAAGCAATTCTGCATCGCTTATTTCATCTGCGGCTTCGGCAATCTGATGTCCGGGCCGGTCATTACCCTCTTTCAAGTGGATGATTTGAAGATTACCCCCGAATGGATCGGCTGGATCTCCTCCATTGGAACCCTGACCGCCGCCCTCACCTATTACTATTGGGGAAAGGTGGTGGACAGCAAAGGCCCCATTTACTGCACCTTGCTCGCCATGGTGGGCTGGGGGCTCGCGGTGGGAGGCTATTCCCTGGTGCATAATCTCTACGGGCTTATTCCCATTGCCTTAATCAGCGGCGTCTCCGGGTCGGCGGGCGATGTCGGGATTCTAAATGCCCTTGTGCAGTTCGGACGCAAAGAAGAGGTTGCGCGCTATGCCTCCTTGCATTATGCTCTCTTGGGAATACGCGGCATAATCGCTCCCCTGCTGGGCGGCCTCCTGGCGGAGGCTTTGCCCTTTGACCGCACGGTGAATTATAGAATTATTTTCCGCCTTAGCGCGGGCCTCGTAATGCTCGGCTGTTTCCTGATGTGGCGGGCGATGAAAAGGAAGACGCGGCAAAATGATTTGTAGGGGCGACCCCGTGTGGTCGCCCTTCCATGAGGGCAGCCACATTGGGCTGCCCCTGCCAAGGCCAAACTGATAACCCGCCGTCGCTAAAGCTATGGCGGGCAAGCTGACAACTGAGAATGGCTAAGCCCGCTAAAGCGGGCCGCCACGGCGGCCTGCTTTGCAGACCTAGCCGCTGAGAACTGAGAACTGAAATGAAATTTCTTCTCACCAATGACGACGGCATCTATGCGCCCGGCCTGCTGGCGCTGAAACGGGAACTCGTCCCTCTGGGCGAGGTCTATATTGTCGCGCCGGACCGCCCGCGCAGCGCCACGGGCCATTCCATCACCCTGCACAAGCCCTTGCGGGTGGCGAAAATCGCTCTCGCCGACGGCTCCCTCGCCTGGGCCAGCAATGGCACGCCTTCCGACTGCGTCGTATTGGGGCTGTCCGGCGAACTGGGCTGGAAGCCCGACATGGTAGTATCGGGCATCAATGTGGGCTCCAACCTGGGCGAGGATATTACCTATTCGGGCACCGTTTCCGCGGCCATGGAGGGAGCGATTTGCGGATTGCCTTCCTTTGCCATTTCGCTGGCGGGCGAGCCGATTGTTGACATGGAAGCGGCCGCCAGGTTCGCCGCCCGGCTGGCGCAGGTTTTGGCCGAGCAGGAACTGCCGGCGGGCACTTTCTTGAATGTGAATGTGCCGGCCGTAGCGGAAGCTGAGATCGCCGGCGTCGAGATCACCCGCCAGGCCAGAAGGCGCTATAAAGAGCGCCTCGAAAAGCGCATAGATTTGCGAGGCCAGGAATACTACTGGCTGGGGGGCGAACTGATGAACGAAGGCACCCTCGCCGGCACCGATGTGGAAGCCGTGCAACACAACAAAATCTCCATAACCCCCATACATCTGGACTTGACCCAGTATGATTTTATAGAAAAAATGAAGCACTGGAAGCTGTAGGCCGCCGACTGGCAGAAAAGGGATAAAGTCCCTTCCCTGTCGGCTGACATAAAAATCTGAGCGTAACTGCGCCAGCCAAATCTCAGCAAAATGACTTTATCCCAAGTCTGCAAAGCCACAGGCCGCCATCCCGATCTGCCTAAGGCAGACTTAGGGACTTCGCGTCATCCGCCACTTATGGTGGCGAACTCGCTTAGAATGACATGCTGCTCACTATTCGTGAACTGTTACAGTAGGTTGTAACACTTCACACTAGATGAGAATGCTGTCATTCTGAGCCAATGATTCAGCGCAGTCTGAATCATGCCGCGAAGAATCTCTACCTAATTACAATCAGATTCTTCG
>Ga0315288_10003290_pt1 | contig 20653 bp, 25 predicted proteins | sample YL17G11_20_MG_FD_203454 | JGI IMG/M metagenome (GOLD analysis project Ga0315288, IMG submission 203454) | Sediment microbial communities from Yellowstone Lake, YNP, Wyoming, USA - YL17G11_20 | ecosystem: Environmental > Aquatic > Freshwater > Lake > Sediment | place: USA: Wyoming | collected...
AAAAAGCCCTCGATACCCTCGCCGATAATCCGACCCTTGACCCGTACCCTCTCCTTTTCCCTCTAAACTCATCATAACCCCCCATAACTGACCCATTACGAAATCGCACCCTTTTCGATAGACTATGATGTGTGCTTAGTATAAAATTCATTGCGCACAGCGGTGGTAACGGATTGCTGGCGCCCTGGGGGGAGGCGGGCGCCACCGGGCATTGAGTCGGTTGCTGAAGTTAACCGTCAACTAAAAGGAGACGGGCCATGGAAGAGAAGATTTCGCAGGAAGAGTTCATCATGAGGGCCATCAAGAAGCTCAGGAAACCGCCCTACAAGGGCATTCACACCGTGTACAGCGGATTCAATCAGGCGTTCCGTAAGTACTTCGACGCCGACCCGATCGCCGTCACCAGCAGGATGGCGCAGGAGGGAAAAATAGTAATTCGCCCCGTCAAGGGGGGAGTGATGCTCTATCTTCCGGAAGAGACCCCCGAACGGCCGGATCCGGGAAATGTGTTAAAAGATATCCTCTCCTGATCTTTTCGCGCGGCGAGGGATCTGCGGATCTCAGCGCCCGGGATGAGGGGCGCGCAGCGATGAGCCGTCACGGACGTGTGAATGTCAGCTGGGGGCGCAATTGACCGGAGGAGAACCATGAAAGGACCGGACTATGACCGGGAGCTCGCAAAGCTCATCGATCATACGCTCTTGAAGACGGACGCCAGGAAGAGAGATTTCGACCGCGTCTGCGAGGAGGCGAAGAAGTACCATTTTCGGTCGGTCTGCGTCTTCTCCGGTGATGTCGAGTATGTGGCGGCAAAGCTGAAGGGGTCCGACGTCATTCCGATCGCGGTGGTCGGATTCCCCCACGGCCAGATGACGCCCGTGGCCAAGGCGTTTGAGGCGCGCGATGCGATCGTGAGGAGAGGCGCACAGGAGATAGATATGGTGATCAACGTGAGCGCCTTGAAGAGCAGGAACTACATCCTCGTCCTTGAGGATATCCAGCAGGTGGTGAGGGCCTGCGAGGGGAAGCCGGTGAAGGTCATTATCGAGACCGCGCTCCTCACCAACCCCGAGAAGATCTGCGCCTCCTGTCTCGCGAAAACGGCTGGCGCCCGCTTTATCAAGACATCCACGGGGAAGGAGGAGGGGGGAGCGACGGTCGAGGATGTGAAGCTCATACGGGAGGTTGTCGGAGACGAAGTCCTCATCAAGGCGAGCGGCGGCATCACAACGAGGGAGTTTGCCTACGAGCTCATCGGGGCAGGCGCCAACCGGATCGGCGCGAGCCAATCGGTCGCGATTGTGACCGGCGGGGCAGCGAAGGGTGGATGTTGAACTATGGGGATCATATGACGAAGCGCGCGTGCATCGTTTTTCTCGCGGTCGGTGCGATGCCATTGTGCTCGTCCGGGGCGCAGGCCCCGGGCAAGGCCGCCGACGTAGGGCCGTCGGCAGAGGGGCGGCGGGTAGGAGGGGCCTGCGAATACGCCGAATACCGGGGGACCGCCACGATTGCGAGCGTTGAGCAGACGGAGCGCTCTCGCCAGCAGGTGGCGAATGTGGGCGGTGCGGGATATGAGGGGTACGAGGTATGGTTCCGGTTCGCACCCGAGGCTGATATACGGGAGGAGTGGGCTCGTCCCGCCGCAGGGAAAGAACATCCCCTCTGCCTCATGAACTCCTGGTACCCCGGCCCTCGATACCTCGAAAAATACGGCATTAAAAAGGGGCGCAGCTATAACTGCACCCTGAAGGTGATAACCAGGGGGACCTGCACGCCTACCATATTTGAGTTTCCCGAAATCAGGCGCGACGACTATTTCGAATCGGCGCGGTAGTAGGTTATCTTCTTTCAACTTGAAACTTTAAACTTTCAACTGTAGTAGCCATGCTCCTGGAAATCCACTGTCACTCATCGAAGCACTCGGCGTGCAGTTCGGCGTCCCCGCTCGAGCTCGTGCGCCAGGCGCAATCAAAAGCCCTCCAGGGAATCATCATCACCGAGCACCACTATCTCTGGTCGGACGATGAGCTCCGCGCCCTGCGGAGCGAAGCGGAGGTCGAGAAACATTTTCTCATCCTCGCCGGCCAGGAGGTCGAGACCGATGTGGGCCATCTGCTCGTCTATGGAGCCTCCCGATCAGTCGAAGCGGGTCTCCCCGTTGTGGAGCTTCGGGAAAGGCATCCGGAGGCCGCGCTTGTCCTGGCCCATCCCTACCGTGGCGGCAGGGAGGTTCAGCCTGAATTGCTGCTGCACCCCTGCCTCGACGGCGTCGAAATTTTCAGCGGCAACCAGACGGTGCGAGAAAACTGCCGCGGCATGCGCAACTGGCACCGGTTCAAGTTCGCCGCGACAGGCGGCACAGACACTCACTCGAAGAGGGGGGGCGACCTCTATCCCACTCAATTCGACCACCCGGTGAGGGATATCGGAGGGGTTGCCGCTGAGATAAAGGCGGGCCGCTGCAGGCCGTTTTTCAAGGAGATCCCCAAATCCGGCGCGAGCATTGAGGTCACCGAGATCACCATCGGCACCAAGGGCGAGGATGAGGTGCGCCCCCGGCTTATCTTCAGGAAATACGACTCGCGGCAAAAATGGGAGAAGGCCGAGCGTGCGTTCTCCATCATGGAGGAGATCTACCGCAACGGCTTCGACGCGGGCCCCTTCAGGGTTCCCATCCCCATAGACAGGGAGCCGGAGACGCTCACCCTCATCGAGCAGGGGCTGAGGGCCAGGTCGCTCTTCGAGAAGCTGAAGCTCGCCAGGCCGCCCGGGGGACGGGAATTCGTCGAGCTGTCCGCCCGCTGGCTCGCGCGGCTGCATAATCTTCGCCTGCGCGTGACCCCCCTTGAAGAATACCTGGAGGAGGAACCTGCCCGCCTCGGGCGTTACGTGAAGCACTTCTCTGAAATCAACCACCCGATGACCGAGGCCGCGGAGAGGATCGTCAAAGAGGTGCGGGCGCGCGAGTCGCGCATCACCGCATCCTCGCCCGACTCGATCGTGCAGTGCCATGGGGATTACCATCCGAAGAACATCTTTATCGGTCAGGACAGGGCGGAGGACAGAACGACGCAGTTTGTCTCCGCCATCGATTTCGAGAGCTCCCATACCGCGCCCCGGGCGTTTGATGCAGGCTGCTTCCTCGCGCAGTACGAGAATCAGCTCTTTCCGATTCCGGGGTTGCTGGAGAGCTGCCCCGGGGAGATATTCCTGAACGCATACCTGGGTGCGTCAGAGAATCTCTCGAAGGAATTCCTCGCGCAGGTCAATGCCTACCGCGCCCGCGCAGACCTGAGCATCGCCTCCTATCTCATCGCGGTGGGCAAGGGAGCGAGTGATGATTTGAAAAGAGTCATGCGCGACGCGGAGAAAGCGCTGTCAGCAGGGTGATGACGCCAATACACAGGACCTATCCGGCAGGGCAAACTACCACACACAATTACATCTGATATTTTTATAATTCATTCCCAACTTCTGCCACATGGCCTTCGTCTCTTTGCACAGGGCCACTTTATTGTGTGTATACTTTCTCTTTAGATAGTCCATGATTACCGAGTACATTTTCAACCGAGTCGTGAAATCAACCTTTTTCCCCCAGTTTGAAGTTTCTTTCAAGTAGTGAACCCATGAGGTATCTTTTGTTCCATTGTCCCCAAGTTCATCTGCGTTCATCAGCGAAATCCGCGGTTCTAAAAAAATTATTTTTGATATGCTGTGTGTCAATTGATGAAGGCAATGGCATCAAGAGGAGGATTGGATGAAGATACTATTCAAGGCTGAGTCAGGATCGTTTGAGGCGGAGCTCAATGACAGCCCCGCCGCGAAGGTGATCGCCGGAAAGCTGCCGCTCTCGTCAGAGGTGAATACCTGGGGGGATGAGATCTATTTCGGTATCGGAATCTCATGCCCGCGGGATGGACAGACCCTGGAAGTGCGCGTGGGTGACATAGGGTACTGGCCTGAGGGGAAGTGCCTCTGTGTCTTCTTCGGCCCCACGCCCGCGAGCACGGGCGCCGACCCCGTCCCGGCAAGCCCGGTGGTCATTGTGGGAAAAACGAGCGCAGCGGTGAAACTGCTCAGGAGTATCAAAGATGGCGAGAAGATAACTGTATCGGCAGTATAGATACTCCCCAACGGAGTTATCCACAGATCAAGCTATTTATCCACCGCCGTAGCCGACACTTAAGTGTCGGCTAAACTTGCTGCGGAGCATACGAGACGGAGAGAGAATAACAGTCTCCAAGGTATGAGTTTTAAGCACCTGATTGCTCTGATTCGCCTGATTTTGTGTAGGGGTTCGATAAATCGAACCCCTCATTCAGTTATTCGCCAGGATGATCAGGTAAATCAGGTGCAATGTTAAGAACGAGTGAGAAGATAACTGTATCGGCTGAATGAGACCGAGGAAGAACTTATCCACAGAAAAGGGCACTTATCCACAGCCGTAGCCGACACTTAAGTGTCGGCTACGAGTGTCGGCTACAAAAATTAGTGGGCTGAGACACGGGGGTATGATCTATGTCCGACAGACAGAAGCTCAGCAGGCGCCGATTCCTGACAGCGCTCGCGGGTGCGGCGGGAGTGGGTGCGGTATTGAAACTCCGTGGCAAAAAGAGCGGAGTGCCTGCGGGAGCGGGCGCGCATCAGCACGCGGCGGATCGGCTGCCTCCGGGGCAGCACTGGGTCGGGGAGCTCGTGGAATACAGTGCCGGCGGTCGTCCCGCGATTGACCAGGCCGCATGGAGGCTTCGCGTGGACGGCGTGGTGGATCGGCCGCTCGAGTTTGATCTCAACAGTTTCAGCGCCCTCCCACACGTTGACGCCATAAGGGATTTTCACTGCGTCACCACCTGGAGCGTGAGGGACTGCCGGTGGCGCGGCGTCCGTCTCGCCGATCTGTTGAAAATGGCCAACCCCAGGCCAGAGGCGGCGCATGTTTTTGTCGAGTGTTACGGCGGATATTCCACAAATTTTCCGCTCTCAGTGGCAACGCTGCCCGATCTGCTCCTTGCGGATGAGTATCAGCGGAAACCGCTCCCGCACATGTTCGGCGGCCCCGTCCGCCTGGTGGTGCCCAGCCTCTACGCGTATAAGTCAGCCAAGTGGGTGAATCGTGTTATCCTCCTCGACCGGGAGAAGCTCGGCTACTGGGAGCGGTACGGATACAGTGACCGGGCGGATCCGTGGAAAGAGCAGCGCTGGTCAAGGGATGACAAATAGAAAACATGAAACAGGATGCACGCAGATAAAAACAGTTCTGCGAAGATACAGGAACAGGATCCACACAGATGCACACGGATAAATTTGAAACAGGATACACGCAGATACACGCAGATTGGCTATGATTTGTTTGTGAAGGATGGTGAATCGGTTAATGCTAATCGCACATATTCCAACCCAGGCTTTGCAAAGTTGAGGATCAGCCCTACTTCGTACCCTGTCGCTTTGAAATAATTTAAAAGCTGTGCTTTGTGTATTTTTGTTATCTGATCTGTGGCTTTCAGCTCTAATACCACTTTATCATTTACTACAATGTCCGCCATGTAATCACCTACAAGCCTGCCTTTATAGTGAACATTTATACTCTTCTGTGGTTCAACCTTATACCGCCTCATCTCCAGCTCATAAACGAGAGCGTTCTCATAAACCTTTTCAAGGAAGCCGCACCCCAGAGTGTTTTGAACCTCAAATGCCGCGTTTATAATCCCATGCGTCACATCAGCATATTTATAATCAGTATCTCCTTTCTTATCTGCGTTCATCTGCGTTTATCCTGTTCCAACCCTGTTGACGATGGCCTTCCGGCGGTCTTCCAGGTTGAATCTGCACCAGGGGGAGGGACAGAATCCCTTTTCCGCGTGGGAGACACAGTTGAAGTCAACCATAGGGTCATCGCCGGTCGCCAGAAGGCCGCAGTAGACGCGCGCCCAGAAATTCGCCCTGGTCTCCGCGTGGTATTTCGACCAGTCAACGCCCCAGTCATGGGGCTGCTCGTAGTGAGAGCGTATCAGGCCTCCGATGTGTTTCGGGTGCCAGCCATAGCTGAAGAGCACGCGGCAGACTGTCTGGATGCTCGTCGGAACGAGGAGGCCGGGGTTTGCATTGCGGATCGGATTGGCGGCGCACGGGGGGATTGATTTCAAGTCGAGCTTCCAGTAGGTCTGTGGCCATTTCCAGGGGGGTTTGTGTTCCACCGAATCAAAATCACGATGGAACGCGTAGAGGGGTGAGGCGCGATAATCGTCGATCACCCTTTCCCACCCCTGTGCGGCGTCCGGTATCACGGACGAGGTGTGGGCCGCGTATTCGGCCGCCCTCCTGAGATCGCTCCTGATTTCGAAGAGTGCCTCCGGCGAGAGCCTGTCGCGGGGGACGGTGGCATAGACGGGCAGTTCGCGGGCCGTCTCCCGGCCGACGAGCCCCACGTACACCTTGTGCTTCTGGTGCGTGGAAAATGAGGTGCGTATATCGCGCATGGAGAGGGGATCCGCGTACTGGGTGATGTCCAGATTCATTCCCTCGCGGCCGCGCGCGCTCTGTCCGGCAGAGGCGTCGGAGATCGACACCGGGATCGGGCTTTTCTTACGGGTTTCCCTGATTGCCAGGTGGCACAGGAACTCCATCAGCCGCCCGATGCCGCTGTAGCCTTTCGCATCACGCTCGGGGAGCGGCCTCCTGCGCTTGTTGTCCCCGCCGGGAACGGTGGCGTATTTTTCGAGGAGGCTTTTTTCGGGATTGCCGATTGCCTCGAGTTCCGAGTGAGCGCGCGAGGAGAAGGGGATCAGTGAAACGAAGTGGTACCCTGAAGAGGTGGTGTCGGTGAGATGGCGGATCCCGAAGCCTCTGTGGAGATGCTCAATGGCGCGGTACGTCGGTTCCATCAGCTCAAAGTACGTGAGCTGGTTGCGGTAGAGGCCTGTCCAGCTGTCCAGGTTAAAATATTCGACGTCCCAGATGGCGAGGGTGGCTCCGGTATCCCACACGGAGCGGAACAGGTCCAGCGCTTCGTCCATTAAACCGTGGAGGCCTGCCTGGTCAGCCAGTTTCAGGGGGTGGCGGTACCCCTGCCTCGCAAGGGACTCTCCAAATCCCACGAGGTACTCGCAGCTGAACTCTTTTCCCCCGCAGAATTCAGCGATCCTCGCGCGTACCGCTTCGCTCCGGTAGTATTTCTGAACCGCCGCAAACTCATTTTCTGACATTACCTCGCTGAGCATTCCCATGGCGGGTTCAGCACTTTCCGTTCCAGCGATAGATCCCGAGGCTGTAGCCGCAGTTTGGCTGCCAGCAGTACCCCTTCTCCTTGTGCGAGACGCAGTTGTGGTCAATCATCATGTCAACCTCGTCGGCGATCAGTCCCGCGAAGAGGCGGACGTAGAAGGACGATCGGGAGCCCGCGTCGAAGTGGTCCCACGTGCCCTTCTCCCAGCCGTGGTTACCCTCCCACTTGGAGCGCACGAGGCCGGCGATGTGCTGGGGGTGCCATCCCATCGCGAGGAGGCAGCGAGTCAGCGTCTGGAGGTTGGTGGGTTTGAGAAGGTTGTCGTTTGGAACGCGGAGGGAGTGCTGGACACAGGGGGGGAGGGCATGTATATCGAACGCGCGGTAGGTCGTGTCCCATTCGTTCCACGGATCCTGCTGCTCGCTGTCGAACCACTGGTGGAAATGGAACAGCTTGGACTGCTGGTAGTCCTCGATCACCTTTTTGAAATTGACTGTGAAGTCGGGGATGAAGCAATACGTTTTCCCCGCGTACTCCGCGGCATGACGGAAATGGCGCCGGAGGCGGAGACATTCCTTAAGGGTGAGCTTGCCCCGCGGCACGGCCACCTGGATCGGGGTCTCCCTCGAAATGCCCTCGCCCACCTTATGGCTCTGAATCTTGTGTTTCTGGTGGGTGGAGAAAGCGCAGCGGAGATCCCGCATGTGGATCGGATCGCCGAAGCAGGAGAGGTCGAGTGACACGGCTTCGCGCCCCCCCCGCCCCGCCTTCCCGACGGCAACATCCGTCATCATGATGGGCATCCGCGTCTGGTTCGCGGCGGCTCTGATGATCTGGTGGGCGAGGAATTCCATGACCCTGCCCATGCCGTCAAATGAGCGCCCATGGCGGAGAGAAACCGTGCGGTGCCGTTTCCTCGATGTCGTCGCCTGGTATTTCCCCTCGAGGGAATTGATGAGGCGCCCGAGGCTTTCGAGCGTGAGGTCGGTCTTTGTCCCCGATTGAATCTGGAATGAAAAATGATACCCCTGACCGGTCATCAGCACCATGGGCTGAATGCCATAGCGGGTGTAGGCGTCCAGGATAGACCGATAGACGGGCTCCAGCTTCGTGAAGACACCGACCGGATCTAAGTACACCTTCCCCGGATAGTCCATATTGAAATATTCCATATCCAGGACGCCGAGGGTGTGGACGCGATCCCAGAGGGAGCGGAATATATCCAGTCCGTTTTCCAAGATATAGTGGAAGCCTGTTTTGGGAGTTGAGATGTGCGGTTCCAGCGCGGGGGTTCCGATGAGCGCCTCCCCGTAGCCGACGAGATACTCGGCGGTCCACAGCTCCGGTTCCTGAGCGCTCCCTCCGCAGTATTCGGCGATGCGCTCCTGCACCTCAGGGTCGCGGTAGTACTCACCAGCGGTGAGCATAGGTCTTCTCCTTCAGGATGTGATTATGCAACGAAATGAACATCCGCTGAACTACGAGAGGCAGTATTATTGCGCAAAACCTGCGATTTCACCAGAACTATTTATTTTAGTGGACGAGCGGAACCAGGAGGGCCATGAGTAAGAGGACAGGGCGGACCTTTGGCCAGGTCTAAGTGCGCCTCGAGGCCAGGCGAGCCAGGAAGCGCTCGTGCGTTTTGCAAAACACGCCGCTCGCTATCTGCGCGCGGATCAAATCCTCCTGCCGGTGGGCATTGTATAATCGGCATGTCTTCCGCACGCAAAACGGATCGCCGGTGATGTGGAAGAAGATCGCCTGCGCCACGTAGCCTTTGATGACCTCGGTGAGGCGGGAATCCCCGTAGTCAATGAACAGACCCTTGAATCGTTCGGCGATCCGGTGCGCTTCCCTGTCCCAGACGCCGAGGCGCGCATAGCGCTGCTTGTAGAGGTAGTAGTCCCGCGGTTTCGCGGGCCCCTCCACTATCCCTGAGGTGGAGATGATCGAGGGAAAACCGTAGATGCTCGTCCGGAGGTGCGGCCGGTTGTCCTCGCCGGGGGTCGCACACAGCCTCGAGGTGAGGATGATGTCGCACGCGCTCTCCTGCATCGGGCCTCTCGCGGCGTCCAGTGCGTCCTGGGTCGCGATCATATCGAGCACCAGCCCCCGCGTTGCGACAACGCGCTCCTTCACTATAATGTGGTGTATTTTCCCGATGCCGAAATAGTTCCTGACAAAATACCTGAGCGCGGGGATACGCACCCCCTCTACCCCTTCGTCATAAAGGCGCACTACCGTTGGAATGCGCGGCTCACATTTCATCTGCGCGGGAGAATGTCGAGGATGATCTTTGCCGCCTTCTTCCCGGAGAGAAGCATTGCTCCAAAGGTGGGCCCCATCCTGGGAAGGCCGAAGGTCGTCGTCACGCTCATCCCGCACACCACCAGCCCGGGATGCACCTCTTTTGTGTGTTCGATCACCAGATCCTCGGAGCGCTCAACCCACATCGCTCCGAATCCGGGAGTTTTGATCAAGCCGCGTTCTTCCAATTTTTTAACCACACACGCGTCGTGCCCGGTGGAATCCAGCACCACCTTGGTCTCAAGGGCCACGGGATCAACGCAGGTGATCTCCCTCGGCAGCGCGCTCACCGGAGTCCAGTTGACCACGACGCCCGCCACGCGATTGTCTTCGCGGAGCACGAGGTCGTCAAACACGGTCATGTTGGCGAATTTGACCCCGGCATCGCAGGCGGAGGCGATCAGCTTGGAACATGCATGCGGCCCATCGGCTACATAGAGCCCCTTGACGTATTCCCCGTAGGGGATGCCCAGTTCTTTCAATACCTCCTGGCCCGGGGCGCGGACGGTCAGTTTATTCATGAGATACCCGCCGATCCAGAATCCGCCTCCAAGATAATTGTTCCGCTCGATGATAAAGGTCTTTACCTTCTTCCTGGCCAGATCTCTTCCCGCCATGAGTCCCGAGGGACCCGCGCCCACAATAATCACGTCGGATTCCACGTATTCGATGAACTGTTTCGCGAATTCATCCACAATCGCTCGTGTGATCTCTTTTTCACTCACCGGACTGAAGATTCTCTTGCTCGCCATTGTCTTCCTCCTTTGTTATGTATCAATTCACCAGCATACACATGCGCTCCGAGTTGCGTATCAGGATTCAAAATACTGCTGCATTGAAAAATACCTTTCGCCTGTATCAGGTAACAGGACGACGACCGTCTTTCCCCTCCCCAATTCGCGAGCCACGCGCAGCGCCCCCCAGACCGCTGCACCGCTGGAGATGCCGACGAATAGCCCCTCCTCGCGGGCCAATCTGCGGGACATTTTGAATGCATCGTCGTCGGACACCTGAATTATCTCGTCTATCACCCCGCGGTTTAAAATCTCCGGCACAAATCCCGCGCCAATCCCCTGAATCTTGTGCGGGCCGGGCTGCTTTCCGGAGAGGACTGCGCTCGCCGCCGGCTCGACCGCGGCCACTTTGATCCCGGGATTGTGCTCTTTCAATACCTCGCCTACCCCTGTGATTGTTCCGCCCGTTCCCACCCCTGCGACAAAGGCGTCTACGTTTCCATCAAGAGCCTCGAGTATCTCCCTGGCGGTGGTACTGCGGTGAATCTCCGGATTCGCTGGATTTCTAAACTGCTGGGGCATATAGCCGTGTGGGATCTTTTTGAGAAGTTGTTCGGCCTTTTTTATCGCTCCCTGCATACCGTCGGCGCCGGGGGTGAGCACGACCTCCGCGCCGAAGGATTTCAGGATATAGATTCTCTCCAGGCTCATTGTTTCAGGCATGGTGATGATGCACGTATAGCCTTTTACTGCGGCAATCATTGCCAGGCCTATTCCCGTATTGCCGCTCGTCGGCTCGATGATGGTGGAATCCTTTTTGAGAAGACCTCTCTTTTCCGCTTCTTCGATCATGGAGAGACAGATCCTGTCCTTGACGCTCCCTCCCGGATTGCACATTTCCAGTTTGGCGATGATGCATGCCGAGTGCTCCTCGACAATCCGATTGAGTCTCACCATGGGCGTGCGGCCGATCAATTCGGCAACATTGCGGGCTACTCTCTCCGAAAATGGCATATCACCTCCTGGTTGAAAAGAGAAGCAGTAATGAATATGAAATAAAGACCGCAAGCAGAGGGGCCAGGGTCCAGACCGCGAATGTCTTGCGCGTGATATGACGATCTATCGTGCACGTATGCCCGTTCTTCAGGCAACTGATCGCAAAAATGGAGAAAATATTGAGTTGCACAAGCGACTGTGGAATGCCTGCCAGGGAGGCAATGATGAGTACGGTGGCGGTGACGAAAGCGACAAGGGTGCTTGAAATCACCCCCAGCGGCACGATCTCACATCCCGCAGTCTCAAGCGGCCCCTTGCCCATGACCCATGCCCCTATGCCGAACAGGGGGGCAATGAGCAGCAGGCCCGGCATTATCCGCACCATTCCCGCGCCGAAAAGCGGCCCCACCGCGTTCGCCACATTATTCGTTCCTATGGCAAATGCGACATAACAGCTCACAATGAGGGAGGCACAACGCAATCTTTTTTCATTGGCAAATATCTTCTGGTAGAGGTGGAGATTGTCATGCTCCGGGGGATAGATAATCCTGTAGAGCAAAAATGTGAGCACGTACGACAGTAACGGCAACACAATCCACAACGGAGCTATTTTGAAGAATAGTGTCGCACCATTCATATGCCTGAAGTATAATCCCGCTCCCACAATAGCCCCCACCGTGACCTGGCTTGTGGACTGGGGGATCTTCAACACGTTGGCACAAAAAAGGCCCAGTGTTGCCGAAGTGAGGATTATGAGCGCGACATTAAAAGTGATCATCTGTTGAGGGAGGAGGTCTCTGCCGAGTGTCAGGGCCACATTTTTCCCCAGGGTGACTGCGCCCAGGGTGACACATATACCGAAAAGCACCACGGCAGGCATCTTTCTAATCAGCCTCCCACCGTACGGCGCGGCAAAGGAAGGGGCAATCCCGCTCGCACCCATGTTCATTGCAAAGAACACGACAACGATAAGCAGTATAATATTTTTGATCATTTTTTAAAGAATGGCCGTAATGGTTTCTATCTTTCTGCGATAGTGGATTTGTATTGTAAAGGCATCTTTTAATCTGATTGTTTCAGATATACTATCTATCCATTTGTCAGTTTCCGACTTTAATGCATCACCGCAGAGTTCGATGTTAGAACCCTGCTTGAGGCATTTTTGTTCGAGCGACTCTTCTGCCAGCCCCAAACGTATGAGCTCGTTCACGGCATCTTCTTTGGTGTGAATGTCATATGCGGGCAAATGGAGACGAATCCCAAAACCTTCCAGGAGTATCTTGAGCCTCGCTGTTGCGTAGGGGGTTTGTTCCGGCCATGAACTCTGGTAGCCGGAATACCCCATCGCCAAGTTCGATATCCGGAATCTTTGAGCGATAATAGCTCCGATACTGACATAGGCCTGCTGGCACGGAAGGCAGGTGGCATTGATAAGGGGTGTGGTAATTGGAAGCTTCGGCTGAGCAATCTGCAGCCATTCTGTTCCTTTCGGCAGATAGTTTTTAAGCTGGCAGACCCTCTGATAGACTCTATCGAGGCCGGTTAAATGATCGCCAAGGACGGTCACCAGCGTTAAACGGCTGAAAATTTTTGTAAGCCTCACCGCGGCTATTGTAGAATCCCTCCCGCCGGAAAACATGAGCACGCATCTATCGCCTTCGTTTGTTTTCATGAGATCAGAATGTTATCCCTTCGGGTCTAATGGAATCACCATTAAGCTATGCGCACCGGCACTTCTCTTGGAGTGCCCTCTTCTATGCGAAATGCTTTAACGATCGGTTTCGGGGCCATTGTGGAAAGAATAACGTGAATAATTTCGGGGTCGTACGCCAAACGAATATCCTCTGCTGAAGGTCTCGGCGGGCTGGAGGGGTGGCTATGATACACTGCGATCAGCGTGAGCCCAGCTTCACTGGCCTTCTCTGCAACAGCGAACTGCTCTTCGGGATCAAACATGAAGTGCTCCTCACTCTCATCCACATTGCGCATCCTGAACATTTTCTTGACCCTGGTATCCTTACCCGCAAGATAGCCGCATGCCTCCACAGGACGCTCTTCTCTTGCATGGAGACACATTTCAAGGAAAACGGCCCTTGGTATATGCAATTTTTTATCTTCGCCTTTTATTTGATGGTTAGATACGGCACTCCGGTTGCTCATGGTCGATGAGATACGTTACTGTCGGCTCTTTGCCGCACAACGGGCATTTCGGGTCCCGTTGAAGATTAATCGTTCTGAAATCCATACAATAGGTATCCATGACAAGCAGCTTGTTCGTGAGGAGTTCCCCTGTCCCCAGGATAAACTTAAGCGCCTCAGCCGCCTGGATAGCCCCGAGGATACCGGCTACGGCGCCGAGGATTCCAGCCTCCTGGCAGGTGGGGACGATGCCGGGCGGGGGAGGGCTATTAAAAATGCAGCGGTAGCACGCCTCTCCAGGCACATAGGTCATTGTCTGGCCGAAAAACCTTAAGATGCCCGCATGCGAAAATGGCTTCTCCTGAAAATAGCACGCGTCGTTTACGAGGAACTTGGTCGGGAAATTGTCTGAGCCATCTATAACAAAGTCATAGCCAGCAATTAATTCTGCAATGTTCTCCGCCTTCAGCCTTTTCTTGATGGCGATTGCCTTCACGTCAGTATTTATGGCTTCGATCTTCTCCGTGGCTGAAATTGTCTTATCCTTCCCGACGTCCTTCGTAAAGTGGATTATCTGGCGCTGAAGATTGTTTAATTCCACCACATCGCTGTCCACAATCCCGACCGTGCCCACGCCGGCGGCTGCCAGGTACAGGGCCGCAGGCGAACCAAGGCCTCCCGCTCCCACTATCAGCACACGCGCATCGAGGATCTTCTTCTGCCCGGAGGGGCCAACCTCTTTGAGTAGAATATTCCTGCTATAGCGCTCAAGCTGTTGTTCGCTCAGTTTCATCTATACGCTCTCCAGTGCCTGCTTGAAATCATCAATGATATCCCTGGAATCCTCAATCCCTGCAGAAACACGAACCATATCCTCTGTAACACCCATTCCCCTCTTCTTCTCATCCGAGAAATCAGCACATATTGTTGACGCGGGATGAATCACCAGTGTCCTCGCATCACCCAGATTGGCCAGGTTTTTCGACAGCCTCAGAGAGTCAATGACTGCAAAAGCCTTTTCTTTACTCCCCATTCCGAATGTCACCAGGGCTCCAAACCTGTGGTGAAACTGGCGTGCCGCAAGATTAAACTGGGGGTGTTCGGGCAGCCCCGGATAGTTGATCCATTGTATCTTCTTCTGCCCTTTCAGGAAGGCTGTAAGGGCTAATGCATTATCGCAATGCCTTTGCATCCTCAAGCCCAGTGTTTCAATGCCTGTCACCGTCAGGAAGGCGTTCAAGGGCGAAAGGCAGGGCCCGAAATCCCGGTGCACCTCCTTCCTGATCTTGGAGAGGTACGCCAGCTCCCCATAGCGCTCCAGGTAGGGCCTAAAGTCTCTATACTTTTCACCGTTCCAGCCGAATGTTCCCATATCCACAATGACCCCTCCGACTGAATTCCCATGCCCATTGAGATATTTGGTAGAGGAGTGAATGACGATATCGGCGCCCCACTCCCTCGGCTGAAACAGGTAAGGAGTCGTGACGGTATTGTCAACGATGAGGGGAATTCCGGCCTGATGTGCGATTGTCGAGATAGCTTTTATATCGGGTATGTCGAGCTTCGGATTGCCCACACTCTCGACGAAGATCAATTTTGTTCTTTCAGAGATGGCGTGGAGGTAGCTCCCGGTATCACTTGACTCGACGAACTTTGCCCGGATGTCAAATCGGGCGAGCGTGTGGGCAAAGAGAGAATAGGTACCGCCGAATAAGCTGTTCCCGGCGATTATTTCGTCACCATGCGCGGCAATGGATGCAACAGCAACAGTAATGGCTGCCATTCCCGAGGCGCACGCAACGGCTCCTATGCCATTCTCGAGCGCGGTAAGTTTCTTTTCAAGACACGCTACCGTGGGGTTGTTGATGCGCGAGTAGATATAGCCTAAGCTCCTACCTGCAAATACGTCCTCTAACTCTTTCGCGGATTTGTATGCGAAAGAGCTGCTCTGGACAATCGGGGCTACGGGCGCCCCATAAGGCTGCGATTCCTCCAGGCCGGCGTGCACTGCCGTGGTATCAAAATGGGTCTTTCTCTCTTCAGCCACGGCAATCCCCGCCTCCTACAAAGTACAGGAATTCTATCTTGTCTCCCTCCACGACGAATGTGGACGAAAACTCCTTTCGGTCAAGAAAGTTCCCGTTAAATCTCACAGAGACCGTCTCGGGCTGTTTGACTTCCTTGAGCTTCAGCAGCTCTGAGACGGTGATTCTGTTCGCCTGAACCTCTTCCTTTTTTCCATTGATCGTTACCTCCATGACTTTCCCCTTTCTTGCTTTGAGCATAATTGTGATCCCGGATGAAGCATGGCACGCTAGATTCCGGCCCCGTCAATCAGCGGCTGGGTGTGTATCCCGCATTCTCCCCCGCATTTGCTCGTTCCGATCCATCTGCCGGCGCGTTCATTCTCGTCAGATGTTATGCGGGTGCACGGCTCGCAGCCGAGAGAACGGTACCCCTGGGCGTAAAGGGGGTTCACCGGAACCTGGTTGATCGCAAGATACTGCCAGACCTCTCTCTCCCTCCATGTGAGGATCGGGTTGAGCTTGATCAATCCCTTGTCACGTTCCTCCACCTCTTTGAAATCCGTGCGCGTCCGGCCCTCCGTGCAGCGGAGACCGGTGACCCAGCACTTAACACCCATCTCCTTTATAGCCCTCCGCGTTGGTTCGACCTTGAGAATCTGGCAGCAGCGGTCAGGATCCGTTGTATAGAGGTCGGGCGGGATATCCACATCGCTTTTGTAAACCCTCAGTTCCGGATAGCGAGCGACCGTCTCTTTCATAAATGCAACTGTCTCCTTCGGCTTGTATCTCGTGGTTACGATAAAGCCTCTTATCTTCGGGCTGACATTCCTGGCCAGGTGCCAGACGGCGCAGGAATCCTTTCCGAGACTGTTGGCGACAACAAGCGAATCCCCGTATAGCTTATAGGCCTCAGAGATCAGCCAGAGAGATCGGTCGATCTTCTCCTTAAAATTCAGCTGATCCACCAGGAGTTTGATGTCATCTTTAATGACGGATAGACCCATGGTGAGCACCCTCCTTTTATTTATTAGCTGGATGATATATGCAAACAATCCTTACACAAGTTGAGAACACGCACTGGCTCGGGGTCTTAGCATAGAATCGGCTATGTCTCTCAGCCATCATGTCACCCCACCTTTTTCTATGACGACGCTATAGGCGTCACCCTCCGGGGTAACCTTTACGACCTTATGGCCGTCTTGCTTGGCGCTTCTCGGAATGTCTATAAGGGCTTTGCCGTCGTCGAGCATCGCCTCCAGTCTTTCGCCCGGCTTCAGATCTTCCAGTGCCATCAGCACTTTTACATAATTCATAGGGCAGGCCACGCCGCGAATATCGAGTGTCTTGTGAACTTCCTCACTCACACACAATCTCCTTTATTACCTTATCCGGCCCGAGTCGGTCTATCATGTGCCCAAACCTTTCACGCGCCTTCCCGTGCTCGCGGTAATATCCGATGACCCGCGCGATCAGTGCGTAGAGCTCTTGCTTGTTCCCGATCAGATCCAGTATCCTCGTGCCAAGCCTGGGTCTCTTACCCATGGTTCCTCCGATAAAGAGTGTGTATCCCTTCTGTGCCGCTGTCCATGAAGACGTCGGACAGAGGGCAATGCAGATACCGCACAGAATACAGTCCTCTCGCTTCAGGAGGTATTTTTCCCCTTCCCTGGTAATAGCCTCCGTGGGGCACGAATGGAGGCAAAGGTCGCATTTTATACAGCTTGCTCCCCCCCAGCGCGGGAGAACACCACCCATAACTCCTGCATCATTCTCCGTTGCCTTTGCGCAATTATTGGGACAGCCGGTAACGGATATCTTGAATTTATGAGGCATCACTTTTCGAAAATACTTTTTATCAAGAGCACGGGCGATTCCTTTCGTTTCGATAAGCCCCCATCGGCAGGTAGCCGAGCCCGGACAGGCAACAACTATCCTGATCCTCGGTCCGCAGGCGCCCATCTGAATGCCCGCAGAGGCGAGCTCTTGTTTTGCCTGTTGAATATCTTCATAACGCACGTTGTGGATCTCCATGCCCTGTCGAGTGGAGAGATGCACTTTCCCTTTCCCGTAGCGCAGGGCCACATCGGCAATTGTGCGCAATTGCGTAGCTTTAAGATCCCCCCCGACTGCGTGGAGCCGCATGACAAACAGCCCTTTCTGTTTCTGCTGGATTATCCCCACGCTTCTTAATACGGCCAGATCTGATTCATGCGTATCCATTTTCCTGCCTCCATGGTGACGGCCTCTAATTTAGCTCTCCTGAAATAAAAAGGTGCTCAGGTACCTCTCGCCTCAGCGTCGTCGATCATGCTCACTCCTATCCTGTCCTTTACGCTGCTGCAGGGATTGAACGATTCAAGTTTGGCTACGACAGTCGCTCCGGCATCGCAGGCAATTTTATTGAGCTTCACCAATGGTGTATTTCCAATAAGTTTTATGATATCGGGTGCTATTTTCGTCATATGTCTCACCTCCGGTCCCGGGTCTTCTGCTTCGGGTGAACGATGCCAACCTTGTTCATGCTGCGAGGCCCGCGCGTCCCTCCTCATCATTTCATCTTCCCCCTGGGGATCCCTCTGCATATTTGCTATCTGCTAAATAGCGTAGGTGAGCGCCTCTGACCTGATCTTGTGCCTCTCGGTCATTTTGTCCAGGGTAAAAGAGGTCAGGGCTTGAAACATTTTTCCTGTTATCTCGCACCATATCTCCCGGGGGATACACATACCGGCTCTTTTACAGAAGGATGGATTCTCTACGCATTCCACCAAACACATCCGCCCCTCCAATACTGAGAGGATATCTTTCAGCGTTATTTGCGAAGGCGGTTTTGCAAGAATATAGCCGCCATTTGCGCCGCGAGTCGAATTTATCAATCGTGCATTCTTCAGAGGTGCAATCAGATGCCCCAGATATTTTTCCGAAATATCCTCTCTCCTGGCAATATCTCTCAGGGAAACCGGTCCCTGTCCGACATGAAGCGCAAGATCAAGCATCAACCGTACCCCGTAACGGCCTTTGGTAGATAATTTTAACATAGCGATACCCTTTTGACAAATCCCACTATTGCTACTATTATAGTAGGTATTCTATCACCTGCCGGAATTATGTCAATAAAAACTACAAATCTTCCATCGCTCCAGTGAGGCATTACCCTGAGGAGGCGTTTTTTGTTCCGTTCCATATAAAAATTCAATACCATTCCATCTGTTAGGTGAAAAAGCAAGATTCAGCTTTACACACAACGATTCTCCGGGGGTGACGGATGTGTGCTGCGATGGTAGTTATTCTGGTGGCTTTAGTCTCGTGGGGAGTTGTCAGTTTTAACCGTTTTATCCGTGGCAGGCAGCTCATGCGCGAAGCATGGAGCAGGATTGACATACAGCTCAAGCGGCGGTACGACCTCGTGCCTGCGCTCGTCGAAACGGTGAAAGGGTACCGTGCGCATGAGCGAGGCCTTTTCGAAGATATCGCTGAGATACGCGCGAGGTGCATGAGCACGGAAGCCGTCAGGGCACAGTTCACCCAGTCGCACAATCGTCTACTCACCTGATTGAGGAAGGGATATGAATCCGACTGACTATGACAAACAGGTCAACTGGGAAAAGCGACTTGCACACGAATGGCCGTTTTACCAGGATCTATTTCAGAAACATAGAGTGAACTCCGTTCTGGATTGTGCCTGCGGGACGGGCAGGCACGCGATCCTTTTTGCGAAGAGCGGCCTGAGCGTCACCGGCATGGATATCGATCCGGAGAGGATCGGGCTGGCGCGGGAGAATGCGGTTGCTGCGGGAGCGGATGTACGGTTCGAGGTCGCCGCCTTTTCAGAGCTCAACCGGCTCTCCCCCTTAGCCCAATTTGACGCGGTCATCTGTGTCGGGAATTCGCTCTCGCAGCTTCCCGGTCTCACCGCGGTCGAAGAAGCCATCCGTAACATGGCAGCGGTGTGCCGTCCGGGCGGAATAGTGGTACTGCATATCCTGAACTACCATTCGTTGTTGAAAAAGGAGATGGTCGCACAGCCGCTGCGGGTGGTGGGTGAGGAGGGGCATAGGGAATTTTTCCAGAAGATATTCCTGCCGCGTGCTCACCAGGTGGAGATCGTCACGGTGCATGCGCGAGAGGGAATCAACGGTTGGAGTTCGGAAGTCGCGCGGGGGGTGCTCCTCCCCATAGACGCGGCAGTCCTGGAAAAATTCGTCATTCGCGCAGGCTTCACCCGCGTGGTGATGCGGGGAGATTATTCCGGCAGGCTATTTGACAGAGAGGTATCCTGGGATCTGATTCTCACTGCTGTCCGGCCATTGTAGTCTGCGGCTCGGTCATTGCGTGTTCCTTCGGAGTGCGGGGTGTGCGCCGGATAACCCTCATCTCCTTGCCGGCCGCTTCAAGGATGTCCAGTGCACGCGTGATGTCCTCATCACGGTGCGCGGCGGTGACCGTGGCGCGGATGCGGCTTGTCCCAGGGGGAACTGCGGGGGAGAGAATCGGCATTATGAAGAGGCCTTTCCCCTGGGCAAATTTGGTCATCATCAGTGTTTTTTCGTCTTTGCCGCATACGATCGGAACAATGGCTGTCTCACTTTGCATGGTGTCAAATCCCCGTGCCTTCAAGCCCGTTAGGAAATGCTTGATATTCCGTTGCAGGACAGCAAGCCGCTCTGGCTCTTCTTTCATCACCTCGAACGCAGCCTTGGCTGCGGCCGCGGCAGCAGGAGCGAGAGCTACTGAGAAAACAAATGCCCGGGCAACATGTTTGAGGTACATGATAGTATCGTGGTGAGCAGCAATGTATCCTCCGACGCTGGGAATGGCCTTGCCCAGGGTACCCATGTGGATGTCCACAGCATTTTTCATGCCGAAATGTTCCTCAATTCCGTGGCCGGTCTTCCCCAGGACTCCCATAGAGTGCGCCTCATCCACCATGAGAAGTGCTCCATATTTTCTGCATAGCCGGTGCACCTCTGGCAGGTTGATGATATCGCCGTCCATGCTGAATACGGCCTCCACCACCACCAATTTCCCTACATCAGGGCCTGCCTCGGATAAACATTTTTCCAGATCGGCCATGTCGTTATGCTTGAAGCGCACAAACTTTGCCCGTGAGAGTATACAACCATCCACGATACTTGCGTGATTGAGCTTGTCGCAGATGACCACATCTCCACGCGAGACCAGGGTGGAAATGGTTGCAAGATTAGTTACATAACCACTTGAAAAAACGA
>Ga0315288_10003291_pt1 | contig 20645 bp, 18 predicted proteins | sample YL17G11_20_MG_FD_203454 | JGI IMG/M metagenome (GOLD analysis project Ga0315288, IMG submission 203454) | Sediment microbial communities from Yellowstone Lake, YNP, Wyoming, USA - YL17G11_20 | ecosystem: Environmental > Aquatic > Freshwater > Lake > Sediment | place: USA: Wyoming | collected...
CGGACCCGAGCGTTGTTCCTGAATGCCCGGGCGGCAATCGAGATGGCTCCCCGCGCTGCTGATCTCCTGGCGCGTGAGCTACAGCGCGGCGTCGAATGGCGGGACGCGCAAGTGGAATCTTTCCGTGAGACAGCCAGGAACTATCTGCCGGCGTAGGCGCTCCGTTTGACCGCGACTCCTCGCCGAACACCTCGTCGTAACTTTGCCGGAGGCCGCCGACCGTCATCTTTCGCAGGGCCTCGATCTCCTTGATCACCGCCATGTCCATCAGTTCTCTCCTTCTCCAGAGGCGTTAACCGCAGGGACATGGACGCTCTCTGTGGCGCCCGAATCAAGGCAATTGTCGGCCTCGGAGACACGGAGCGACCGGCGGTATTCCAGGTAGCCGGCGGCCAGGATGGATGCAATTTCGGCGACGATGGCCGGAGGCAGGTCGGGTTCCGGTTCCTTCGACGTGAGACAGCGCATATGCACCTCGATTGGCATCGGGGTCGGCTTTTGCCGCTGTCCCGTCGGTTGGGGCCGGATCGCCGGCCCCATTAGCTATATACCGGTTTTGTTAGCAAGATGTCTCAAGGGAACGCGGTTGCCGCACTCCCCTCAATCCCCCCGCCGTAGAGCCGGGGTGCCCCGTGTGCCGTTAAAACTTCCTCGGCACCTTCACCGGAAACTGCGCCCGCTTTGTGCAACCTGTCGCCGATTGTCGTGATGGCGGCCCACATCTTCGGTTCGGTGATGATGTCGAAACACCGTTCCTGCACTCGGAGCTGATATGGCTTGTCATCCCGCTTGCGGGTCAGCGCCCTGATAATTTCACGCATGGGCGAGGTGTCGCTGTTCATGCTCGATCTGTAAACGGCACCAAGCCCGCTGTCAAATGAATTTAGTGGGCCGCAATCTAGCGGTACCGCGGGTCTTTGCAGTTATTAGCTTCCGAAAACTCAACAGGGACTCGCTCCTGGCCCCATATCTTTCGTCCGGCGCGCTTGGGGTGTTGACAGAAATGCTCATTCCGCTCCTTAAAGTATCGATCGATGGCGTCCTTTGCGGATTCCAGGGACGGATAATCGCTGTTGTGTATTACGCCCCTGGCCATACCGCTAAATACCGACTCAATTACGTTCAAAAACTGCGCACCAGCGGGCAGGGGTGCGGTTTTCACGGTGGGACAGCCATCCTGGTGAGCTTGGCGGTTGATGCTGTCCAGATGGGAGAAGAGTCGCTTTGATATATGCCATGAGGCCGCGTCCCACGACAGGTAGATCGAACTGCAGCTGCGGTACTCCGCTCGCAACTGATCTGCCATCTTGATCATCTCGTCCGTGTTCTTTTTCGTCGAGTAGAAGTGGGTGATCCGATTCCTGGCCAATTCAAGCGCAGCCGTGATGATCATCCACCCCTTTGACTTCTGCCGCTGCGGAACGACATAGTCCTCGCCCGGGCCGACACGCTTGGTCCCGCCCTTTTGCTTAATCGCAAATGGACCGTATTCATCAATGGAAAAGAAGGCTTCATCGTCTTTCAAGCCAGACAGAATTCTTTTGATGGCTGCCACTTTAGAGTGGTAGTCCGGATCGTTACTGGTGAGGACAACCCTGGCCTTCCGCCACTTGAACCCGGCAGCTTTAAGCAGCGCATGTATACGCCTTCTGGACGTGCGATGACCGTTCTCGGCTAGAACGCGGTGAAGATCGGCCAGCCGCCAGGACGTTCGATTGATTCCATAGCCAGCAGGGGGTGAGTGAAGTAGCGAAAACAAGAACTGTGTGCGGTACGGGTCCTCGTTCGTCTTGATTGTTTTCGCACGCAGGAATGCGTCCGCACCTTCCCGTTCAAAGCGGCTGAAGTAGCGTCCGATGGTTCTGCGCGATATCTGGAGGCACCGGGCAATGACAGGGATACGTATACCTTTGAGGCAACTCAGAATTGCGAGGCCTTTCTTGCGGTCCCGCAATCCGCCGCCTTTGAGGAATCGTGCGATGCTTGACGCTGGTCCGCTCGGGAAGTCCTTTTTAATGACGGGCGAAGGATCGTAACTTTGCAGCACCTCCATCATCCACGCTGCGGCAAATTCAGGAGATGTGTGCTCTTTAGACGGATCCATCTGGGTCTTCTTCGCTCGCACATATGCCCGGACTGTTGACTCTGACACAATGACGCCCGGCATCTCTGTCTGAATGCGGGTCCAGATCCGATGTGCTGTGTGTCGGTGATTGCGGGGCGCATTCAGGTCCGTCTGCAAGATCCCGTCTATGAACGGAATCGCGGGTGCCATCTTGGGCCGTTCCCTTTGAGGCGGTTTTCGTTTTGGCGGCGTGACGCTCTGCAATGCGGCCCGGACTGCGCGGCGATGTACTTTGAACTTCCGGGCGACACCTCGGATGGTTCCCAGCCCGTATTGGTATTCCCGTCGAAGCCGCTTGAAGAGTTCCATTCAGCCTCCTTTCAAATCACCGGTATTGGATGGCAAATCCCATTGTCACCCCGCCAATGACGCGGAACAAGCTGCGAAACGGTACCGCGCCCCGGGCCTCTGTCCCCGCAGGTTCAGAGGCCGACAATGCCGTTATGTTGAGTAACCATTCGCTGGCGATCCTGTCGGACGCTCTCAATTCTTCGCCCGAACCGCGGCTCGCTGAGCAACGGCCTGAAGACCAGACCTGGCAGAGCGGACCATAAGTTCTGCAGCGAATCTGTGGCAGATCAAGCGCGCGATCATTCGTTTTCCCAACAGTGCAACGCCCGGCACCCCGCTTGCAACCCTCCTGTTAACCAAGACCCCTGCTAACCCGAATGCGGGCTGGCCAGAGAACGCGGGAGTTCGCGCCAAAAACGGCGGGGGTGCGGGCGCGACCCAGGTGCCAGGTGAACGCAGGTGCCAGGTGCCAGGTGTCAGGTGAGGTACTTGCAAAATTACAGAATGGATGCCGCAACAGAGCCGCGAGCGTCAGCGAGCGGGTGCTGGCGCAGCGCTGCGTTGGCCTTGCGGGGCACCCGCTCGCTGACGCTCGCGGCTCTGTCGGCGCGAATGGAATTCTACAAGTACCTCAGGTGTCAGGTGAGAGGCGCCGGGTGGGCAGGCGAGCCGGAAGGGGGCGGAAACCATTGCGGAAACGCGCGTTGTGGCGACATGGGAAAGGCCGGCCGGCGGGACCCGCGGCAAGCCGGGGCCGGGCCCACGGCAAGCCGGGGCGGGCGCCAGCGCTACAACGCCCGTTAACCTGTGGGGAGGGGCCGGAATGCGGAATGCGGAGTGCGGAGTGCGGAATCTCCGAGAAGAATGGCTCCGCCGGTGCAAGTCGCGCCGGCGACCCTTCGGTGAGCGCCAGGTTCGCCAGGGGGGCTTGACAAGCGTGATATGCTATTCTTTATGGGCACCATTAATTTCAGGAAGAAATAGGGCGTTTGCCGGGCGGGAGGGCCCGCGGCCCGCCGGCGGAAATGCATGGCAGCCGGGATACGGGCGGCGCGAAGACGCCGGCCCCGATCTTTGACAATTGAATAGCTTGAATTCGACCTGCGGCTTGCGGCTTGCGGGCTATTGTGCCCCTCGCGCCTGCCGGCAGCTTCACGCTGGTACCGAGCCACCGCGGGTTGCCGGCGGGACAAAGCGGCAGGGACCGCCGGCGCGCGCAAATGTTTTGAGACACGATTGGCTCGTTTGCCCTGTTCCAACCTGTATTAGCAGGTGGCGCCAGCCGGCCGGGTTGCAACACCTAAACCATTGAGTGGACAGCGGATAGCGGCAAACCAGGAGGGTGTTAACATCAACGGTCGCTTGCCCGCAATGCCAAGAAAACAGGCAGGTTCGCCCGCAGTCGCCTGTTATTTAAGGAATAAAAGCGCGATAAATCAGGATTGGGGCGGCGTTTATGGAGCGCCGGCGCCTGCCCCGGCTTGCCGTGGGCCCCGCCCCGGCTTGCCGCGGGTCCCGCCGGCTCCTGAGGCCCGATCCCGCGGGGCGGGATCAATGAGGTAGCCAGGGGTAATCACCCCTGGTTCCAAGCGCATAACCGTTCAACCCTGAAAGGGTTGAAGAAACCCGCGGCTTTCTCCGACCGTTTCAGGGTCGAACATGATTCTTAACGGTTTCCAGGGGTGGCTACCCCTGGCTATCGTCTTGATCCGCTTCGGGGATCTGCGCGGTACCCGCACTGAAATCGCGCTAAAGCAAGCGACATTGGGCAGGCGCCAGCGCTACAACGGGCGTTAACCTGTGGGGAGCGGCCGGAATGCGGAGTGCGGAATCTCCGAGAAAAAGGAATGGCTCCTCAGGTAGGACTCGAACCTACAACCCTTCGGTTAACAGCCGAATGCTCTACCATTGAGCTACTGAGGAGCAGGGCCGGAGCAGGGCCGGCAACTTCGGCAGTATAGCACAACCGGGGCGGCGGCCACCCAGAAACCACGAAGAGGGCGAGCGCGCGTCTCGCGCGCCGGATGTACCGCCGGCGTCTCGCCGGTAACCAGCCGGCGGCCGGAGGACGACTACCGGCGGGACGCCGGCGCTACATGCTTGCGGCGGGACGCCGCCGAGGTAGTTTTCAGGGCAGTCAAGAAAAATCGCCCTTGCTGCCCGTGTAGGCGCAGACGCCGGCGCGAGGAGAATTGACCACCGGAAGAAGCATCTCGATGCCGCAATCGTGGTCTGCGGCGCAGTCTTCGCACAGCCACGCGCCTTGCGTACACCCCAAACACTGGCTGCAAACCTCGACGGCTGGCGCGTTGTCGCACACCTCACAGACAATCGCCGGTTCATCGTTGCGCGCCAGAAGCTGTACCTTGCCGCCCGGCGTCGCTCCTCCCCGGATGCCCGCAACCTTCAGCCTCAGTTCCGTCGTCGAGCCGAAGTCATACTCGTAGGTGAAGCTCATTCTGGGCCGGAGAAGACGGCCAGCCGGCACATCCATGCCGCGGAAGCCGAGCTCGCGGTTGGCCTGACGAGCGTATGCGACGCTGGCAATTCGGAAGGCACTCATGTGCCCGCAGCATTCCAGCCAGATGTCGCGAAGGAATCGATCGAGCAACTTCAGGTGCGCGGTCGCCGGGACGGCCAGGTGCAGCCAATAAGTGCCCAGATCGCCCTCAACGACCAGGTGGAAAGAGATGTTCTCAGGCGATGAGGCGCCTGGAGAACCGCTCAGTTCTTTCGGCTGGCCACAGCCGGCCACGTGCCTGGTCATCGCCGTGCGGTTGAACTTGCCGCCGCAGGCATAGCACTTCCCCGTCGATTGGATTCTCGCCACGAAGATTCCTCCGCACCGCCATTGTGCTCGCAGTTGCCGCCTGGAGCAAAGTCCAATTGGCGGTCGGCGGCGCCCCGGATGCCGGCCGCCGGTTGCGGCGGGACCCGCGGCAAGCCGGGGCCGGGCCCACGGCAAGCCGGGGCAGGCGCCAGCGGTACAATGTCCTACGATTTCGCGGCCAGCCGGCCGCGCGGGGTGATGCGCTCGGCGCCGTCCAGGTAGGGACGCAGCGCCTCGGGAATCAGCACCGAGCCGTCTTCCTGCTGGTAGTTTTCCAGGATCGCCAGCCAGGTGCGGCCGATGGCCAGGCCGCTGCCGTTGAGCGTGTGCACCATCTCGGTCTTGCGGCCGCCGGCGGGCCGGAAGCGGATGTTGGCGCGGCGCGCCTGGAACGCTTCGCAGTTGCTGCACGAAGAAATCTCGCGGAACACCTCCTGTCCCGGCACCCATACCTCAATGTCGTAGGTCTTGGCCGAGGCAAAGCCCAGGTCGCCGCTACAGAGCTCCACGACCCGGTAATGCAAATGCAGCTTCTGCAAAATGCTCTCGGCGTCGCGCGTCATGCCTTCCAGCTCCGCGTAGGACTGGCCGGGATGCGCGATCTTTACCAGCTCGACCTTTTGAAACTGGTGCTGGCGGATCAGGCCGCGCACGTCCTTGCCGTAGCTGCCGGCCTCGCTGCGGAAACAGGGGGTGAACGCCGCCAGTTTGATGGGGAGCTGATCCGAGTCCAGAACTTCGCCGCGGAACAGGTTGGTGAGGGGGACTTCGGCGGTGGGCACCAGCCAGAAATCGTGCCCCTCGAGCTTGAACAGGTCCCCCGCGAACTTGGGCAACTGGCCGGTGCCGAACAGCGCGGCCGAATTCACGATGAACGGCGGCAGCACCTCGGTGTAGCCATTCTGACGCGTGTGCACGTCGAGCATGAAGTTCTGCAAGGCGCGCTCCAGCTTCGCGCCCAGGTCCCAATAAACGGCGAAGCGCGCCCCGGTGATTTTGGCGGCGCGCTCGAAATCCAGGATGCCCAGCGCCTCGCCCAATTCCCAATGGGGCTTGGGTGTGAAAGAGAACTCGGGCCTGGTTCCCCAGCGCCGCACTTCGGGGTTGTCCTCGGGCGTCGAGCCGGCGGGCGCCGATTGGTGCGGAACGTTGGGGAGCCCGGCCAGCAGCTCATGCAAGTCAGCGTCCAGTTTTTTCGCGCGCTCGTCGAGTTCCTTGATCCGGTCGGACACCTGCTTCATCTCGGCGATCAGCGCCGAGGCATCCTGCTTGTTCTTTTTGAGGCGCGCGATTTCGTCGCTGGCGGTGTTGCGGCGATTGCGCAAGGTTTCCACCTCGGTCAGCGAGCGGCGCCGCTCGGCGTCCAGCTCGCGGAAGCGGTCCAGGCCGGCGGCAGCGTTCGGGCCGCGCAAGGCCAACCGGCGGGCGACTAGGTCGAGGTTCTCGCGGACGTAGTTCAAGTCGAGCATCGCTTGTTCAATTTAACAAGTCCAAAGTCCAAAGTCCAAGGTCCAAGGCCCAGGTCCCAGGGTCTAAGGGTCCCAAGGTCACGGACCCTTGGACCTCCCTCCCGCCTGTGCTAGCCTCAAAGAGATATGCGATCGCTCTTCTGTGTGATTGTGGCGGCGCTGCTTGTTGCCGGGTGCTCGCGGCAGGCGCAGCGTAGCGACAAAGCCGACATCGAAAAGGCCATCCGGCAATACATTGCCGCCAAGCCGGGGCTGGCGGGCGGCGGGATGTCCGTCGATGTGAAGCAGGTGGAGTTCAAAGGCGACAAGGCCGAGGCTGACGTGCAGTTCCGGGCCAGGTCGAACTCAGAGGCCAGCATGGTGATGCGCTACACGCTGAAGCGGACGGGGTCGGGCACCTGGGCGGTGGAAAGCGGGAAGTCAGCCGCCTCGGCGCAGCCGCAAGGGCACCGGCCGATGGGTGGTGAAGCGCCGCCGCAGGGAATGCCGGCCGACGGCATGGCCTCGCCGCACGGGATGCCGCCCGCCCAGCCGGCGCATCCGCCGGCTGCCGCCAAGCAAGTCCCGGAGAGCACGCCGAAACGCTGACCATGCCCGGCCCACGCCACATCGCCGTCATCGGGGGAGGTCCGGCCGGAGCTTTCGCCGCCGCCGAGCTGGCCGCCGGTGGCTGCGCGGTGACGCTGCTGGATGAAAAACTGGCCTGGGAGAAACCGTGCGGCGGCGGGCTGACGCCCAAGACGCTGGCCCGCTATCCGTTCCTCGCGCAGAACGGGCGACCGAAGAAGATCGTCCGCAAGGCAGTCCTCCGGGCCGCCAACGGAAGCACGGTTCAGCTTGCTTTTCCCGATCCCTTCCTCATCTACTCGCGATACGAGCTGAACAGCCTGATGCTGGAGCGGGCCGCGCATGCGGGCTGTGAATTGGTCCGCGACCACGTGGCCGGAATCGAGCGCACGGCGGCGGGCTGGCGGTTGCGCGGACGCGGGCGGGAATACACGGCTGATTTCCTGGTGATTGCCGCAGGCGTTCGGGCTTCATTTGCCGGCCCGATCGGACCGCAGCAGCCTGGCGACCTGGGCTGCGCCGTCGGCTACTACCTTCCCAGGACGCAAGACCACCTGGAGGTACATTTCCTCAGGCGCCTGCATGGCTACTTTTGGATCTTTCCGAGGACGGACCACGTCTCGATCGGGCTTTGCGGAAAGTACTTGGCGGAGCCGGCCGCGCGCATGAGGCAGCGCCTGGAGCGGTATATGGAGGAGCGGGGCATCTCGCGGGCGGGCGCCGAGTTCTACGCGCACCTGCTGCCTGCTTTGGCGCCAGGGTCGTCGTGGAGCCGCTCGTGCGCCGGAGAAGGGTGGGCGGCGGTGGGCGATGCCGCCGGGCTTGTCGATCCGATTACCGGGGAAGGGATTTACTATGCCTTGCGCTCCGCCGAAGAGCTGGCCGCCTGCTGTCTGGAGGGCTGCCCGCAGCAGTACCCGGCGCGGTTGCGCGCCTCCTGCGGTCTGGAACTCGAGTTGGCGGCGCGGCTGGCGGAGCGGTTCTATCACGACACGTTCCTCGGTGGGCGAATCTGCACGCGCATGGTGCAGTTCGCGCGCTACAGCCCGTTGTTTTACCGCCTGGTGCTGGACCTGTTTGCCGGCCGCCAGCCGTACGGCGGGCTGAAAGAGCGCGTTCTTTCCGGCTTGAACACCGGCCTGCGAGAAATCGCGGTCAGCATGTTGCGCGGGAGCCGATTAACCACGGATGAACACGGATGAAGTCAGGCTGTGGGCTGTAGGCCGGAGGCTGTAGGAAAGATCATAATTGCCTACAGCCTGCCCGAGGGCACTGTGAAGCATGACCGTTCTTCCGAGATTTTCCAGCGCGCCCGGCGACTGATTCCGGGCGGCGTGAACTCGCCGGTGCGGGCCTTCCGCGCGGTGGGCATGGAGCCCATCGTGATCGAGCGCGGCGCCGGCGCGCACGTCTGGGACGCCGACGGCAACCAGTACATCGACTACGTCGGCTCGTGGGGGCCGCTGCTGCTGGGGCATTGTCACCCGGAGGTGATCGATGCGGTTCGCGCGGCGCTCGATCGCGGCACCAGCTTCGGCGCACCCACCGAGCAGGAAGTGGAGTTGGCCCAGCTCATCCGCGAGGCCTTCCCGTCGATGGAAAAAGTGCGCCTGGTGAATTCGGGCACCGAGGCCACCATGAGCGCCATCCGCGTGGCGCGCGGCTTTACCGGGCGGACAATCGTGGTGAAGTTCGAAGGCTGCTACCACGGGCACGTGGACGCGCTGCTGGTGAAGGCCGGCTCCGGAGTGGCCACGCTGTCGCTGCCCGATACGGCGGGCATCCCGGAGGATGTGACTCGCCATACCATCGCTCTGCCGTTCAACGACACGGATGCGCTCCGCGATGCCTTCCAGCGCCGGGGCGGGGAAGCGGCCTGCGCCATCGTCGAGCCGGTGGTGGGCAACATGGGCTGCGTGCCGCCGGCGCCCGGCTTCCTGGAAGAGCTTCGCCGGCTCACTCAGCAGGCCGCGGCGGTGCTGATCTTCGACGAGGTCATGACCGGCTTCCGCCTGGATTATGGCGGCGTGCAGCGGCTCACCGGCATCGTGCCGGACATGACCACGCTGGGCAAGGTGATCGGCGGGGGACTGCCGGTGGGGGCCTACGGCGGCCGCGCCGACATCATGGCCCAGGTGGCGCCGGAGGGGCCGGTGTACCAGGCGGGTACGCTTTCGGGCAATCCGCTGGCGGTGGCCGCCGGCATCGCCATGCTAAAGGTGCTCGGCGGCGATCCGGGCTTGTATACGCGGCTGGACCGGCTGACCGAGCAGCTTGCCGGCCGCCTGCTGGAAGAGGCCGGACGCGCGGGCGTCCCCGTCACGCTCAACCGGCGCGGCTCCATGTTCACCGTTTTCTTCACGCCGCGGCCCGTGACCGATTACGCCTCGGCCAAAACCAGCGACACGGCGGCCTTCGGCGCCTTCTTCCGGGCCATGCTGGAGGCGGGCGTGTACCTGCCGCCATCGCAGTTCGAAGCGGCCTTCGTTTCGACGGCGCACACCGACGCCGATGTCGAGGCCACTGTGCGAGCCTCGCGCGGCGCGTTTGAAGCTGTGGCGCACAAGTAATCACGAAGCCACAAAGGCACAAAGGTACAAAGAAAGACCGCATATGGAATTGCAGCCGGGACTGAGCCACGAGTTCACGCTGCGGGTGGAACACAAGCTGACGATCCAGAGCCGGGATTCCCAGCTTCCCGCCGTCTATGCCACGCCGGCCATGATCTGGGCGATGGAGGAAGCGGCGGCGTGCGCGGTGCAGCCGGCCCTGCCGCCCGGCAGCATCACGGTCGGCACGGCCATCCACGTCGAGCATCTTGCCGCCACGCCCGAGGGAATGCAGGTGACCGTACGCGCCGAACTGACGGCCGTCAATGGGCGCTTGCTGGAATTTCGGGTGGAGGCCCGCGACGAGCGCGAGTTGATCGGCCGGGGCACGGTCAACCGCGCCGTTGTCGATCTCGCCCGGTTCAACGCCAGGCTGCAAAAGAAAGTCCGACCTTAATCAGAGCCGCGAGCGTAAGCGAGCGGGTGCTCGCGCAGCGCCGCCGTCCAGGTGCAGCGGGAAGTTCGTGCTGCGCTGGCACCCGCTCGCTTACGCTCGCGGCTCTGTTGCTTTTGTTATGATTGCGGGTTACTTTTTCTGCGACGGAGCGAACATGCGTTCATCAACTATTACACAGGGAATGGACCGGGCGCCGGCGCGCGCCATGCTGAAAGCGATCGGGCTGACCGACGAGGATCTGTCGAAGCCCATGGTCGGGGTGGCGAACACCTGGACCGAGATCGGCCCGTGCAACTATCACCTGCGCGAGCTGGGCGCCAAGATCAAGGAAGGGATCCGCGCGGCGGGCGGCACGCCGCTGGAGTTCAACACCGTCAGCGTCTCGGACGGCATCACCATGGGCACCGAGGGCATGAAGACCTCGCTGATCAGCCGTGAGCTGGTGGCCGACTCGATCGAGCTGGTGGCGCGCGGCAACTTCTTCGACGCCCTGGTGGCCATTTCCGGCTGCGACAAGACCATCCCGGGCACGGTGATGGCGCTGTGCCGGATGAACATCCCCTCGCTCATGCTTTACGGCGGCCCGATCCTGCCGGGCAAGTACGAAGGGCGCGACCTCACCATCCAGGACGTGTTCGAGGCCGTGGGGGCGTGCGCCGCCGGCCGTATCACCGACGGCCAGTTGCGGGCCATCGAGGATACGGCGTGCCCGGGCGCGGGCGCCTGCGGCGGCCAGTTCACCGCCAACACCATGGCCACCGCCTTCGAGATGCTGGGCATCTCGCCCATGGGCAGCGCCATGGTTCCCGCCGTCTCCCCCGAGAAGCTGCACGTGGCCTTCGAGTGCGGCAAGCTGGTGATGCAGCTTCTTGGCCGCGGCATCGTGCCCAGTCAGATCATTACGCGGCGGTCGCTGGAGAACGCCATCGCCTCGGTGGCGCTCACCGGCGGATCAACCAACGCCGTGCTGCACCTGCTGGCCGTGGCGCACGAGATGGGCCTCCCGCTGGAGATCGACGATTTCGACCGCATCAGCGCGCGCACGCCGCTGCTGGCCAACCTGAAGCCCTGGGGCCAATACGTCGCCAATGACATGTACGTGGCGGGCGGCATCGGCGTTATCGCCAAGCGGCTGCTGGAAGCCGGGCTGCTCAACGAAAACGAGATGACGGCCACGGGGCGGACCATCGGCGAGGAGGCCCGCGCGGCCAAGGAAACGCCCGGGCAGAAAGTGGTGCAGCCGCTCTCCGCGCCCCTGTCACCGAACGGCGCCCTGGTGATCCTGCGCGGCAACCTGGCGCCCGAGGGCGGCGTGATGAAAATCGCCGGCAAGAAGACCATGCTGTTCCGTGGCACGGCGCGCGTGTTCGACCGGGAAGAGGACGCCATGCAGGCCGTCCAGCAACGCCAGATCAAGGCGGGGGACGTGGTCGTCATCCGCTACGAAGGCCCCAGGGGCGGGCCGGGCATGCGCGAGATGCTGGGCGTCACCGGCGCCATTGTCGGCCAGGGGCTGGGCGAATCGGTGGCGCTGATGACCGACGGCAGGTTTTCGGGCGCCACCCACGGCGTGATGGTCGGGCACGTAGCGCCGGAGGCGGCCGCAGGCGGCCCCATCGCCGCCATCCGCGACGGCGATGCCATCGTCTTCGACGTGCCCCAGCGCCAGCTCAACCTGGAAGTGCCGGAAGAGGAGTTGCGGGCGCGCCTGGCTCAATGGAAGCCGCCCGAGCCACGCTACACCAGCGGGGTCATGGCCAAGTACGCGAAGCTGGTGGCGCCCGCCTCCCGCGGCGCCGTCACCGGGTGAAGGAATCTCGGATTGCGGATTTCAGACTGGGGTGAATTCCGCAATCCGCAATCCGCAATTCGCAATTGCCGGAGCGTCTTTGTGGCTCATTTCAGCATCTAAGCAAGAGATGCTGATTGTGAACGTGGTGGGCGCCCGCCCCAATTTCATGAAAATCGCTCCCGTGGTCAAGGCCATGTGCCGCGCCGGCCTGCCGCAGGTGCTTGTCCACACCGGCCAACATTACGACGAGCGCATGTCGCACCTGTTCTTCGAGCAGCTTGAAATCCCGGCGCCCGACCTGAACCTGGAGGTCGGTTCCGGCAGCCAGGCCCTGCAGACCGCGGAAATCATGCGGCGGTTCGAGCCGGTGGTCGTTGAGCGGCGGCCGGACCTGGTGGTGGTGGTCGGCGACGTGAATTCCACGCTGGCCTGCGCGCTGGTGGCCGCCAAGCTGGGCATCGCGGTGGCGCACATCGAGGCCGGCCTGCGCAGCTTCGACCGCACCATGCCGGAAGAGATCAACCGCGTGGTCACCGACACGCTCTCCGACTTTCTCTTTGTCAGCGAGCGCAGCGGGCTGGACAACCTCAGGCGGGAAGGCGTGGCGGACGCCAAGGTCCACTTTGTCGGCAACGTGATGATCGATACGCTGCTGCGGCATCGCCAGGCGGCGGCGCACAGCGACATACTGCGGCGGCTGGGGATGGACTCCGGCGCGCCGTTCGCCCTGGTCACGCTGCACCGGCCGTCGAACGTGGACGATCCGGAGAAGTTGCGGGCCCTGCTTCGCGCCCTGGGCGAGTTGGCGCGCGACCTGGCGGTCATCTTTCCCATCCACCCGCGCACCCACAAGAACGCGCTCGAAGCCGGCCTCGAACCCGAGCTGGCCCGCCTGCTGATCACCGAGCCGTTGGGTTACCTCGAATTCCTGCACTTGATGAGCAACGCCAAGATGGTCATTACCGATTCCGGGGGAATTCAGGAAGAGACGACGGTGCTGGGGGTGCCGTGCCTGACGGTGCGGGAAAACACCGAGCGGCCCGCGACCATCGAGTGCGGCACCAACCGGCTGGTTGGGACCGACCCGACCGCGATGCTGGCGGCCGCGCGCCAGGCGCTCAATGGCCGCCTGCCGTCCGGCCGCCTGCCGGAGTTGTGGGACGGGCACGCCGCCGAGCGCATCGTCGACATCCTCGCGCAGCAGTTCCTGGCCAAAGCCGCGTGACAACAGTAAGCAGTAGGCAATGAGCTGTAGCGCCTGCCTACCGCCTCCTGCCTACCGCTTCTCGTAGACTGTTTCGCCGCCCAGGACCGTGCGCAGCACCTCGGTCTTCAAGATGTCGGCGGGCGGGATGGTCATGACGTCCCGCGACAGCATCACGAAGTCCGCCAGCTTCCCAACTTCCAGCGAGCCCTTTTCGTTCTCCTCGAAAGCCGCGTAGGCGGCATCGAGTGTGAAGCTGCGCAACGCTTCCTCGCGCGACAGGCGCTGGTCGGGGAACCAGCCGTTGGGCGGATTGCCCTTGTGGTCCTGGCGGGTGATGGCCGCGTACAGGCCCCACAGCGGGTTGGGGGATTCCACCGGGAAATCGGAGCCGTTCGCCAGCCGCGCCCCGCTCTTCAGAACTGACTGCCAGGCGTAAGCGCCCTTGACGCGCGTGGGTCCGACGCGCGCTTCCGCCCAGGGCATATCGGAGGTGGCGTGCGTGGTCTGCATGGAGGCGATGACGCCCAGCCGCGCCAGGCGCGGGATGTCCTCCGAGGCCAGAATCTGGGCGTGCTCGATGCGGAAGCGGTGATTGCGGGGGAATTCCTTGCGCGCCAGCAGGGCCGCCTCGTAAACGTCGAGCACCAGGCGGTTGCCGCGGTCGCCGATGGCGTGCGTGTTCACCTGGAAGCCGCGGTCGAGCGCGCGGTCGCAGACGCGCTGGAATTCGGCGGCCTGCAACATAATCAGGCCGCGGTTGCCCGGCTCGTCCGAGTACGGCTCCAGCAGGGCGGCGCCGCGCGAGCCGAGCGCGCCGTCCACCATCATCTTGATGGAGCGCACCGTCAGGCGGCCGCCGCCATAACCGATTTCCGGGCCGCGCTTGAGGTACTCGTCGAGCGTGCCGCCGGCGCCGCCGATCATCGCGTAGGTGCGGAGCGGAAAGCGCTTCTCCTCGATCAGCTCCTTGTATGCCGTGATGACGTTCATGCCGGCCCCGGCGTCGTGGACGCCGGTCAGGCCCAGGCGGGCGCACTCGCGGGCCGCGCGCTCCAGCGTCTCCTTCAATTGCTGGGGGGTGAGGGGCGGAATCTTCGAGCCCACCAGGCCCTGGGCGCGGTCGATCAACACGCCGGTGGGCTGGCCGGCCGAATCGCGGATCAGCCGCCCGCCGGACGGGTCCGCAGTGGAGGCCGTGATGCCGGCCAATTCCATGGCCTTGCGGTTGACCCAGCCGGCATGCCCGTCGACCCGGGTCAGATAGACCGGATTGTTGGGGGCCGCGGCGGTCAACGGAGCGTGCGTGGGGAACTCCTTGCCCGGCCACTTGTTCTGGTCCCAACTGCGCCCCTGGATCCATTCGCCGGGCTGCCGCCGCGCCGCTTCGCGCCGTACCAACTCGGCCGCCGCCTCGGGGCTCGCGACCTCGCGCAAATCCAGGCTTGCCAGGCTCTCTCCCAGTCCGAGCATGTGGACGTGGGCATCGATCAGGCCGGGAAGCACCGTTCGCCCGCCGGCATCGACCACGCGGGTGTTCGGCCCGGCCAGCGCGCGCACCTGCTCGTTGCTGCCGACCGCTACCAGCCGGTCGCCCCGCACGGCCAGCGCCTGCGCCTTCGGCTGCCGCGGGTTCACCGTGTAGATATTGCCGTTGACCAGGATCCAATCGGGCGCTTGTGCCATCATCATTGCCGCCAGAACCAGCGTCATCATGCCCGTATTTGAACACAGACGGCAGGCCGCAGGCTACAGGCAGTGCCGCCTGGTTATGTAGTGGCGACCCCGCTTGGCGGGGTCGCCATGGGGATTCCGAAAAAAGAGGCCGAGATGGTGTATCCTAGCCGCTGCCCGGGAAGCCGGAAGCGCTTGCGGTCCCGGTGAAGCAAGGGGCGCACAAGGAGGAGGGCAACGAAATGATAAACCGCCGGCGATTTCTGCAAACAGGCCTGCTGGCCGGGGGCGCCGTGGCTGCCGGCTCGCTCCGGTTTTTCCCCGTGCAGGCGGCCGCCAAGGCCCGCCAGGCGAGCGACCCCATCATCCTGGGGCCGGACAAGATCAAGCTGGCGCGCATGGCCATCGGCACCGGGACGAAGGGCGGCTCGGTGCAGAGGGAGTTGGGCGTGCAGGGGCTGGCCGACCTGCTGCACTTCGGCTACGACAACGGCCTCATCTTCTGGGACACGGCCGACGGCTACAAGACGCACCCGCACGTCCGCGAGGCGCTCACCCGGGTTCCCCGCGAGAAAATCACGCTGCTGACCAAGACGCGGGCGCGCACCGCCGAGCAGATGAAAGCCGACCTGGACCGCTTCCGCCAGGAGCTGAACACCGATTACCTGGATATCGTGCTGCTGCACGCCTGCGCCAAGCCCGACTGGCCCGAAGAGCGCAAGGGGGCCATGGAGGTGCTGGCCGAGGCGCGCCAGAAGGGCGTGGTGCGCACCCACGGCGTCTCCTGCCACTCGATTGACGCGCTGCGGATCGCCGCCCGCACGCCCTGGCTGCGCGTGGTCCTGGCGCGCATCAATCCGGCCGGCATGCTGATGGACGCCGATCCGAAAACCGTGATCGAAGTTCTGCGGGAGATGAAGGCCGCGGGCAAAGGCGTTATCGGCATGAAGATCCTTGGAGAGGGCGGGCTGCGCGACCGCGTCGATGAGGCGCTGGGCTTCGCGCTGTCGCTCGATTGCGTCGATTGCTTCACCATCGGGCCGGCCAACCGGCAGGAGCTTCAGGACCTGATCAAGCGCATTCCGGCGGCGGCATGGGCGCCGGCCAAAGCCGCCTGAATCAGTGCGGAATGCGGAGTGCGGAGTTTGTCCCCGGCTGCATTGGGGATTTGGAGGAGTGAGCTATGATTCGAAAGCTTATCGCATGCTTGGTATTGGTGTTCGCCTTGGCTGCTACGGCTTCCGCCCAGCGATGGGAGAAGCTCTTTGACGGCCAGAGCCTGAAGGGGTGGTCGGTCCACAGCGGCACGGCTGCCTACAAGCCCGAGAATGGGATGATCGTGGGGACCGCGGTTCTCGGCAGTCCCAACAGCTTCCTGTGCACCGATCGCGAGTTCGGCAACTTCATCCTGGAATTCCAGGTGAAGGTGGATCCCGAGTTGAATTCCGGCGTCCAGTTCCGCAGCGAAGTCGCGCGCGAGGAGCGGGTGTTCAAGATCCTGCGCGACGGCAAGGAGATCACGCGCAAGGCGCCGCCGGACCGCGTGTACGGCTACCAGGTGGAGATTGCCGCGGCCGCCACCGGCAATTGCGGCAACGTGTACGACGAGGCGCGCCGCGCCGTCTTCCTCGACGACTTCACCAACAAGCCGCGGGCCAAGGCGGCGTTCAAAGACAACCAGTGGAACAAGTACCAGGTGGAGTGCCGCGGCGAGTCCATCAAGACCTGGGTGAACGGCATCCTGTGCGCCGATTTCAAGGACTCGATGACGCCGCGGGGCATCATCGGCCTGCAGGTTCACCAGATCCCCAAGGACAAGTTCAAGCCCTACCAGGCTCGCTGGCGCAACATCCGCATCAAGGTGTTGAAATAAGCGGCTGTCGGCTGTCGGCTATCGGTTTGGCTTTTCCGTGGGCCGTCAGCCGACAGCCGTAAGCCGTCAGACGCTACTGGCCCTACATCGTCTTTTCGTCGGCTGAGGGGCCGTACAGCGCCGGCACCGGCACGTTGTTCAGCCGTAAGTACACAGTCAACTGGCCGCGGTGGTGGATCAGGTGGTTCATGATCACGCCGCGCAGCGCCGCGATCCGCGGCAGCGTGAGAATCGGCTTGCCGCCCGACAGCAGGCTCCAGGACTTCAGCAATTCCTCGTCGGAGGCCCCGGCAATGGCCGCCCGCGCGGCGGGGACGTGCTTATCGAACAGCCCCAGGATTTCCTTGACCGAGCCGGCCGACGGAGGAACATACGGTGGGCTTCCCGGCGGCGCCATGTCAAATTGCGTTTGGCGCACGATCACCTCGGTCCAATGCGGGATCATGGCGATGTGCGTGGCCAGCCATCCCATGGTTCCCGACTTTTCGTGCGGTTTCCAGCCCAGCTTGCCGTCCGGCACCCGCTCCAGCGCTTTGCGGGTGTTGGCCATTTCCTGATCGAACTCGGGCAGCAGTCCCTCGCTTAGTGTCATGTTCTTTTTCCCTCCAAGTTATAGCCTACAGGCGGCGCGCCTCAGGTGGCAAGCGGCGGGCCGGAAGCAGCGGGCGCGCGTCCCTGCGGCTTGCTCATTCCGGGCCGCGGTTTTCGTATCACGAATTCAGGAAGTGTGCTACACTCCCTTCCTTTCCAGGAGTGTAACCCATGCGACGCAAACTGCCGGCGCTGCTCGCAGCCCTCATCCTTCACCTCTCCGCCCATGCGGCGGACCTGCGCCTTCAGGTTCTCGACACCTCAGGCGCCGCTGTTCCCGGCGCGGTTGTCACGCTTTCGTGCCAGGACCGGCCCGCCGCCCGCGTTTCCCTGCGGACCACGGAGGACGGGATCGCGGAGTCCGCCTGCGGGCTGCCTGCCGAGGTGCGCGTGGTGGCCGCCGGTTTCGAGCCTGTCTCCCGCAATATTCGCTCCGCCGAAAGCGGGACCGTGGTGTTGCGGCTGGTGCCCGCCCTGGTGCATACCACCATCGACGTGGTGGTTCGAGATGCGGCCGACGCGCCGATCACCGGGAGCGCGCTGGAGATCGACCGCAGCGGTGCCCGCACCGTGTTCGACGCCGTGGAGAGACTGGTCCCGGGCGCCTTCATAACCCGGCGCGGCATGATGGGCTACGGCATCGCCACCAACGGAACCGGGGGCGTCTCCATCCGGGGAATCGGGGAACAGCCCAATACCGCTGTCTTGGTGGTCATCGACGGCAGACCGGATTTTCAGGGCCTGATGGGGCACCCGTTGCCGGATTTTTACAGCCTCTCGGATGCCGAAAGCGTGAGCGTGACCCAGGGGCCGGCGTCGGTGCTGTACGGCAGCAACGCCATGGCCGGGGCCATCGAAATCAAGCCCACCCGCCCGGCCGAGGGCATCCACACCCGTTTGCGTTCCAGTCTGGGGTCCTACCTGACCGGGCAGCACCAGTTGGCCCACGGCGGCCGATCCGCCCGCGCCTTTTATCACCTGACCGCCGGCGTTTCGCACACCGGCGGCGACCGGCCCAGCTCGGCCTTCCGCAGCCAGGATGTTTCGACCGCCTTGGGCCGGGAGTTCAGCCGTGCCTGGCGGGCATCGCTCCAGGGCCGCTATGGCTTCTTCCACGTGGAAGACCCCGGACCCGTGCAGGCCCCTTTGAACAATGCCTACGCGCGAGTTGGACGCGGCGGCTTCAGCCTGAATCTGGACGACGCATACGACCGCACCACCGGCTACATCCGCCTGTACGGCGGCTACGGTCGGCACTTCATCACCGACGGCTTCCGCTCGGTTGACCAGATGAACGGCGGCCGTCTCCAGCAGACCATCGCCGTGGCGCCCAGCCTGGTCGTGGACGTGGGCGGCGACGTGAACCGTTACGGCGGCCGGGCACGAAACGTGCTCGCACGGCTGGACTACGGCCGGCACGAGTTGACTGACGGCGGCGCCTTCAGCCGCGCTCAATGGACCGCGACCGGGAAACTGAAACTTACCGGCGGCTTCCGTTACCACCAACATTCGCTCTACGGCGGGATTGCGGTCCCGGAACTTGGCGGTTCGTTTCAACTGACCGACCGGTACTCGCTGGCGGCTTCGGTGGCGCGCGGGTTCCGGAACCCCACCATCCGCGAACTCTATCTGTTTCCGGCCCCCAATCCCGCACTGCGGCCGGAAAGCGTGTGGAACTACCAGGCGACAATCCAGGCACGGCCTTCCGCGAATCTGCAGGCCTGGTCCACCGTGTACTACGCGAGCATCAGCGACCAGATCGTCACCACAGGACGGTTTCCGAGCCTGCGGCTTCTGAACGCGGGGGCCTCGTTGAACCGGGGGCTGGACGCGAATCTGAAATGGAGGTTGACCCGCAGACTAAAGCTCACCTCGGGCTACGCGTATTTGCGTTCCACGAACCTGGCGCCCCTGGTTCCGCGGCAGAAGCTCACCTGCGCGCTGGAGTGGCAGGCTGGCCGGGCGTTTATTGACCTGGGGGCCACGAAGGTCGGGCGGCGATTCGCGGACGCCGGCCACAGGGCGGAACTGGACCCCTACAGTGTGGCCGGCTTGCGATTGAGCCTGCCGGTTCGTCCCCGGTACGCGGTTTTTGTATTCCTGGACAACCTTCTGAACCGCCGCTACCAAGTGCTCCCCGGCTACCCCATGCCGGGGACCAACGCGACGGCGGGCTTCACCATGAGTTTCTGATGACCGACCGCCGCAGCCAACTCCGCGCCATGGTTCTGAGCGCGCTCATGGGAGCGCTGGGGTTGACGTTCCCCATCGCCTTTCATGTCGTCGGACTGGGGAGCAAGTTCTTGCCCATGATGTTGCCGCTGTTGCTGAACGGCTTTCTGGTTCCGCTGCGCTGGGCGGTGTTGACCGGAGCACTGGTTCCCGTGATCTCGGCGGTGGCGACCGGCATGCCGCCGTTGTATCCGCCGGTGGTACTGATCATGAGCTGCGAAGGGGCGGTGCTCGGTGGCGTTGCGGCCTTGATCTATCGGAACAGCCGGCGATCGCTCTGGCCGGCCCTGCTGGCGGCCGTCGTCTCGGGCCGTGCCGCGGCCTTCGTAGCCGCCTGGGCGTTAGCGCGGAGCTTCGGCCTGACGCCGGGATTCGCCTCGCTGGCCATGCTGGCGCAGGGCTTGCCCGGCGTCGCTTTGCAGATTGCGGTTGTCCCCGCCGTGCTGGGGTTTTTGGCCCGCCGGCAGGGCCCGCTTTTCGCGGGAGACCGGTAGGATGAAACGCGACTACTTCAACCACCTGGCCGAGGAATGGGATTCGCTGCCGGTCCCGCCCGATGCGGCGCAGCGCGCCGAGTCGTTCCTGCGCGCGGTCGTCCCGGCCGGCTGCCGGCGGGTGTTGGACGTGGGCTGCGGGACGGGCATTCTCGCCGGTTTCCTGGTAGCGAACTGGCCTTCGATCACCTTCCTGGTGGAGCTGGACCTGGCGGAACAGATGCTGCGCCGGGGCCGGGCGAAGGGACAGGACGGAAGGACCTGCTACGTCTGCGCCGACGCCCTGGCGCCGCCATTCCGCGGAAACAGTTTCGATCTGGCCATCTGCTACAACGTCATTCCGCACTTCGAGTCCGCGCGGTCGGGGCTCCGGGCGCTGCTCGGCTGCTTGCGGCCCGGCGGGTGGCTGGCGGTCGGTCACATGATGGGCAGTGCTGCGGTGAACGCGCTCCATGCCTCGATTGGCGGGCCGGTGGCGCGCGACACGCTTCCCTCGG
>Ga0315288_10003296_pt1 | contig 20629 bp, 13 predicted proteins | sample YL17G11_20_MG_FD_203454 | JGI IMG/M metagenome (GOLD analysis project Ga0315288, IMG submission 203454) | Sediment microbial communities from Yellowstone Lake, YNP, Wyoming, USA - YL17G11_20 | ecosystem: Environmental > Aquatic > Freshwater > Lake > Sediment | place: USA: Wyoming | collected...
ACTTCAAAGGAAGTGGACATATTCTTAGGCGTCCTTAACCTGACCCCCACAGACAGAATCCTCGACCTGTGCTGTGGACAGGGACGCGACTGCCTCGAGTTGGCAAGAAGAGGGTTCACAAACGCCGAAGGCCTCGACCGCTCACACTACCTCATCCAAAAGGCGAAAACCCAGGCCAAAAAGGAGACCCTCAGCGTCAAATTCAGGGAAGGCGACGCCAGAAAGCTGCCATACGCCACAGACACTTTTGACGTTGTTATGCTCCTCGGAAACAGCTTCGGCTACTTCGAGACCATCGAAGACGATATGAGAGTCCTCAAGGAAATCTTCCGTGTGCTGAAGCCCTGGGGAAAAGTCCTTATCGACGCCGCCGACGGCGAATACCTCAGAAAAAAATTCCAGCCGAGATCCTGGGAGTGGATAGACAAAAACTATTTTGTCTGCAGGGAACGCTCGCTCTCTCTCGACAAGCAGCGCTTGATTTCGCGGGAAGTCGTCACACACGTCGAAAAGGGCGTCGTAGCCGACCAGTTCTATGCCGAAAGGCTCTACACCACAAAGGGGGTCAAGGAAATCCTTGAAAAGGCCGGATTCACCGACGTGACCATACACGGCCAAATGTCCAGTGATTCCCAGCGAAATCAGGACCTCGGAATGATGGAAAGGCGAATCATCCTGACTTCCGTCGTCAGAAAAGACTGGACGGCCCGAAAACGCAGAAAGGAGCTCAAAAACGTCACTGTAATCTTCGGCGACCCCAACAAACCCGACCCTCTCAAGCCCCTCCGCGTCTTTGACGACGATGACTTCTACACAATCGACCAGCTCAAAGATGCCCTCAGAGAGCTTGACGGGTATCACTACAGCTACCTCAATAACCACGACACCCTCTTCAACGACCTGATCAAGCTTAACACAAAAACCGATTTCGTCCTTAATCTCTGCGACGAGGGCTACAATAACGACCCCAGAAAAGAGCTCCACGTCCCCGCTACGCTCGAAATGCTCGGCATACCTTACACCGGCGGCGGACCGCAATGCCTCGCTTTCTGCTACGACAAATCTCTTGTCCGCGGGATCGCAAATGAAATGGGCATCCCCGTTTCAGGGGCGTTCTTCATAAAACCTGAAGACAGCACCTTTGAGCTGCCTTTGAGATTCCCCATCATAGTCAAGCCAAACTTCGGCGATTCGAGCTTCGGAATCACCCAGAGGAGTGTTGCGTACTCCGTCGAGGACCTCGTCAACGCCATCTCTGAAATAAGGGAAAAGTTCGGATATGAAAAACCCATCCTCGTCGAAGAATTTCTTCCCGGCAAGGACTTCACCATCGGAATAATAGGCAATCCGCCGGAATCCTACACGGTCCTTCCGATAATCCAGGAAGACTACTCGGACCTCCCGCCTGAACTGCCAAAAATATGCGGATACGAGGCCAAGTGGATGCCGGATTCCCCATATTGGCAGATTAAGTCAATCCCCGCCGACCTCCCCGAAGACGTCGAAAAATTCGTCGTCGAATGTTGCCTCAGACTCTTCGAGAGACTCGAGTGCAGAGATTATGCCAGATTCGATTGGAGAATCGATTCCGAGGGCAATCCCAAAATCCTTGAGGTCAACCCCAATCCGGGCTGGTGCTGGGACGGGCACCTCGCAAAAATGGCCAAAATAGCGGGCATCTCATATTCTGAAATGTTGGGCGCGATCCTGCGGGCGGCCGAAGACCGTCTGCGTATTCAAGCCCCGGCCCAGAAAGAGCCCGCCCCCGAGAATGCCCAGGAGCCTTTACGGATTATAACGGAACAGAATAACCACTCTGCAACGAAGCCAATTACAGAAGCCGGCAGTTGCCGACTTTGATTGGGTGACTTTGGGCCTCTGTACGGCCAATAAAAGAGACCAAGTTTGTCGGGATTATGCGGGCTGACGAGCATAAAGGCATTGTAGAGCAGACGGCGGTTGTGATTCTGGCTGCGGGCAAGGGCACGCGGATGGGCAAGCCCGATTTGGCGAAGGTCTGCCTTGAAATCGACGGTGTGCCGGCCATAAACCGGGTGATTTCGGCCTTCAAGGAGCGGGGATTCAGCGGATTTCTCGTGGTTGTAGGCCACGAGGCCGATCAGGTCATTGAAACGGTCAACAGGGAACATCCCGGCGTTGCGTTCGCTCGGCAGAGTCCTCAATCCGGCACCGGCCATGCGGCGCAGGTGGCAGCCGAGGCATTGCACAGAGCGGGACACCTCGGCTCGGTGCTGATTACGATGGGCGATAAGTTCATCGAACCTCCTGCTATTGGAGCCCTGCTCAAAGGGTATTCCGAGCAGGATGCGGATATGACCCTTTTGACGATACCGAGGACCTCCGCCACCGAACGTTCGGGCGGGCGGGTCATTACGGATGATACCGGGCGAGCGGTGGCCATAATCGAGAAGATGGACCTGGCCAGGCAGGCCATTGTCGATGAGTTGAATGAGGCGCTTGTGAGCATGGTCCGCATCACCGGCTCTGAAGTGCGGGACGTAATCGACAGGCACATACCCGACCCCCGCAAGCAGGCTGTGGCCGTCGCGGCGCTGATCGATTTGGCCGCCAGGACGGTGGAAATTGACAGCGAGGACCTCAACAATATACTGCAATCCTCGCAGTACACCATCGAGATTGACGGGCAAAGACATTCCGCCGAGGAGATTGAAAAACGCACAGGCGGAGTGAATCCGAGCCTATATCTTTTCAAGGCGCAGGCCTTTTATCAGGGCGTTGCGATGATAGACAACGATAATGCTCAGCGGGAGTACTATCTGACGGACGTTGTTCGGCACCTCTCGGCGGTTAAAGACGCCGACGGAAAACGGCGGTTCAGAATCAGGGCCGTGCCGGTTGCCGACCCCGATTGGATACAGGGTTTCAATTCGCCCGACGAGCTTTTAGCCATACAGGACTATGTCCGGCGAAAGAAGCAAAGGCCCGGCCCCTCGCCCAGCCCTCGCCTGGACGCAAGCCAGTATGGTCCTGTCAGCGAATGGATAGGCAAGATTGAAAACAACACGCCCGCCGTGCGCCGCTGGCTGGAGAACATCTACGGGCGGCATGAGACTCTGCACGAGCGGAAACGCCGTGATTTGATGCGCGTGCTTCGGTGCTACGGCGAGCGGTTCGGGTTTGAGCAGGGGGTCTGCATCGTCCGTGCGCCCGGGCGGATAAACCTTATGGGCAGGCACGTCGATCATCGCGGCGGGTGGAACAACTGCCTTGCGATAGACCGTGAGACAATCGCGGTGGCCGGGATTAGGGCCGACAACAACGTTGAGGCGGTCAACGTTGAGCCGGACAGGTTCAAGCCTGTGCGGTTCAATATATCCGAGGTTATGGGCCGATTTGCGTGGAGCGACTGGGTGGATTTTATCAATAGCGACTGGGTGCGGAGCATACTGCGGAGCACGGCCGGGGACTGGGGAAACTATATAAAAGCCGCTATGCTGCGGCTTCAGCACAGCTACACGGATAGAAAGGTCCTCGGCTTGAACCTGGCCCTATCGGGCAATGTCCCTATCGCCGCGGGGCTGAGCAGCAGCTCCACGATCGTCGTTGCGACGCTTGCAGCGGCGATAGCGCTGAACGGCCTGGAGCTTAGCACCCCGCAGTTTATTGATATGTGCGGGCAGGGGGAGTGGTTTGTCGGCTCGCGCGGCGGCGCCGGGGATCACGCCGCAATACGTCTCGGCCAGAGGGGCAAGATAGCTCACGTCGGGTACCTGCCGTTCAAAGTCGAAAAGATGATAGATGCGCCCGAGGATTACCACGTAGTCATTGCGAACAGCCACATCAAGGCCGCCAAGAGCAGCTCGGCAAAGGATACGTTTAATGCAAGAATCGCCGCCTACAATCTGGGCCTGGAGCTGCTCAGGCAGCGCTGCCCGCAAATAAGCGACAAGGTTCGCTGCCTGCGGGATATGGTCGCGGAGAACCTTGGATGCGGTGAAAGTGATATTTATCGTATGCTTCTTGAGATTCCGCAGTTTATGAGCCGGGAAGACTTCGGCTCTGCGCTCTCGAAGGAGCATGAGGATTTGATTGAGGCCAACTTTGCAAGTCACCGCGATCCCGGACGCTATAAGGTCAGGGGCGTCCTGCTGTTTGGCTTGGCCGAGATTCTCAGAAGCAAGATATGCATGGAGTATCTTGAACGGGGGCTGATCGACGAATTCGGGACTCTGATGAAGATAAGCCACGACGGCGACAGGGTCAGTCGGCCCGGCCCGGGCGGGAGCTATCTGGCGGTCGAGCAGGGTTGCGACGATGAATATCTCAACCACTTGATTGGCGGCCTGAGCAGTGACGATGCCGTCATCGCCTCAAACGCTCAGCTTTTTATGCAGCCCGGCGGCTACGCCTGCAGCACCGTCGAGATCGACCGTATGGTGGATATCGCCTGTTCCGTGCCGGGTGTTGCCGGGGCGCAGATTGCAGGGGCCGGTCTCGGCGGGTGCGTTATGATCCTGTCACAGAAGACCGCCGTGGAAGCCGTAAGCAGCGCTCTGATCGAGCAGTACTACACGCCCAATAGTCTCGAACCGGAGATAATCCCCTGCATCGCCGCAGAAGGCGCCGCCCTTGTTGAATTCCAAGAGCGTCCATCCTGAGCAATAAAAGGCGATGTCTTGATAAATAGACATCGTTTTTTCTGCAGGAGAATGTCTTTGAAACTTCCTAAATCCCTCCTCGCAAGCAGGCCGACAGGCGGCGGTTGGGTTATAAGCGATGTCTTGATAAATAGACACAGCTTTTTCTGCCAGCTTGCTTTTTGACAAGGGGGAAAAAGGCGAAGGTGCTTAATGCGACAAGACTCGTTGTCCCCGCTTCACAACGCCGCGAGCTCCCCCCTCTGGATCGCGCATCCCGAGCAATAAAAGGCTATGTCTTGATAAATAGACACAGCTTTTTCTGCCGGCCCGGCTTTTGACGAGAAGGCTGTGCAGGGGTGACAGGCGGCGGTGGGTGGGCAGTGGCGAGAGGTCCTGGGTGCGCAGGGGTGACACGCGGTGGTGGCCGGAGGCAGCGGTCTCTGTCCGCAGTGGCAGCACTGAATCTGAACTGTTTTCTAAACTCTCCGAGTCGCCCGCGCACTTAGAAATTATCTCAAGACACAGAATTTTGCCGATAAGTCATTTGTGAACTTGAAAGGCACCTGCAAAATGAGAGAATTTGGGCGAGTCGATTTGAGGTGGGAATAGCTTTCGCCAGCGAAACGAGGATTTCATTAACAGAAAACCGATTCCGAGTTGATTTTGGACAGAGAAGCCTCTTTGGTGACAGAGTGTCTCTGTGATGTTTGTCATTGCTCTTTGAAAAGTTCATCTTTCAGCACAGCTTGGACAAGCTAGCCGGCCTGATGTGGTTTGGACGGAGAGGCAAACGTTCGGTAGCATCGTATCTTTGCCGCCTGCTTGAGCAGAATGGCCGCAGCGACAGCTACGAGGCTTGCCATAAGGTGGGCAATAGTCATTTGATTGCTTATGGAAGTGAAGGCGTAGTGCGTTGTCTGTTCCACTTCTCTGTCGCCCAGCCGGGAAAAGTATTGCTCGGTGAGTTCTCTATCCTCGAAGGTTTGCTTGAAGTTTTTGCTGTCTCTGGGCACTTGGGCCCGAGCATCGTTAGTCACATCGAGATACTTTGTGCAGCCATAGCGTCTTGCGGTATCGAATAAGGGGTGTTTAGCGGGGCAAGCATGGTCATATTTGGCGGCGATGTTTTTGCCTGTCTTGAGCCGACAACGGAATTTGAGTCTCTGACGATTGCCATCGATCCATTGACCTGCGGATTTCATCTCGTTGCCCGCAGGATTGCGTGTCGCGAGTGTCCTGTGGCTCCAACGCCATAGTTTCTGTCCGGCAGTGCTGAAAGGTTCAGAGCTTTGAAGAGGTAGTAATACTTTCGCAACAGCGGCGAATGTCGTACGAGCTCTTGTAGGTCATAAAAGACAAGTTCAATGTCCTCTTTGTCCACGTTCGTGAGAAGCAAATACTGGCCGCCGGATACGGCGTAGAGACTATTCCCGTCCAGATATTCTTCGACAAAAGCGGCAAAGAGGTCTTTCGTCACATCGGCTTCTTCCCCGAAGAAGAGATAGAGAAGCAGTTGTCGAAGACGGGGGTCAATTAACAACTATGGAAAATCTGTTCACGGTTTTAACGCATGCCGTCGAGGGAACGCCCCTGGTCGCCTTCGCCGCAGCCTTCCTCTGGGGCATCCTGAGCATCCTTCTAAGCCCGTGTCACCTCGCCAGTATCCCTCTGATTGTAGGCTTTATCGACAAGCAGGGTCGAATGTCAACCAAAAGGGCTTTTTTCATTTCTATGCTCTTCGCCTTCGGGATTCTCATCACCATTGCGGCAATCGGGATAGTCACTGCCGCCGCAGGACTCCGCCCTTCACACCTTTTACCTATGTTTTTTGTATAAAGCCGAACACCCTTGGAAGCGTCCAGGTTCGTTTGTCTCGGGTATAGCGCCAACAAGACCATATTACGTCGTTGGTCACACAATCAAGAACATTCCAATATTCCTGCAAATGCCGGTCTTCAGGATTTTATATCGCCACAAGATCCTGCGCCGTCTAGTCTATGAACACTCGCGCAAGGCAGAAAATGCACACAGAACTTCGGCATCCGGCGCGGACAATTGACCCTCAAAATGCTCCATAAACAAACGTGCCTGTTCAACATTCTGATAGAATCTTCTACGCACCGCATTCAAACCTTTCGAAAAACGGTGATAAAAGTATCGCAAGCCGTATTGGGAAGCCCCAAAAACATTCCGCGTGTGTTGACGATGCAGGATCGTCGGCTCATCCAGATAGATAATCTTGCCAAACGCTGCTGCCGTCAAGCTGTGACAAGTCCTTCTCAATCAGCTACGATGTTGAATGGCGTCCCTGGTTCAAGTTGGACGTATGGCTGTTCGGCAACAGAATCAGGTATGATATTTTCGCTATTACGGGCGCAAAACCCAGAGGCAGGAACATAAAGAAAGTAAAGAATAGGTCTTTTGTGAGTAATCAAGATGGTTATTGATACGCATCATGTTTCTTGCTGAACAATATCTGGTAATACCAGCCAAGTTTGCAGGCGAATGCTTTTATGATAAATTCGATAAGCAAAGCAACTATATAATGTGGCATTCGTTTTCCCCAGAAGGTTTTTACGCCAGCCTTCATCATGCCACCACCATAATGGTTAAGGCCTGTTTGTTTGAGAATCCATCTGTTATCAGCAAAGAATCTTCCGATGTTAAAGTAGCGTTTAAATGTCTTGGGCAAGAAATAAGGGTGGCTGTGATATACTTTTGCTGCTGCTGAGTAATAAACCGAATAATCATGGAGAATAGCTTTAGCAGCGAAAAGCATATCTTCATTTACAATGACGTCATTTTTGAATCCTCCCAATTTCTTGAAAATAGAGCAACGAATAGCCGAGCATGAATTAGAGCAGAAAAAGGTTTTGAGACCGAGAGTTTCAATATCATTTTTAGTTTTTAGAATGGACTCTGCAGGATAGTTAAACTCCCGTGCGAAGCTTTCTAAGGGAGTGGTGTTTGGTCTGGGTAGCTGACGGCCATAGCATATAGCTATATTCGGGTCAGCCTGCATCGGCCTTATCAATTCAGCGATCATCCGCTCATCAGCAGGGATTGCATCCTGAGTCAGAAATACTATGAATTCACTTGAGACATCAGATACTGCCAAGTTTCTTGTAGTGCCGTGATCAAAATCGCAACGCTTGATTGTTATTACTTTGCAGTTTCGGCTCCTGGCAAGTTCGATGGTTTTATCCGTAGATTCAGAATCAATTATTATGATTTGTGCAGGTTTTAACGTCTGAGCTTGTAAGCCATCAAGCAAGCTTGCAAATCTCTGGCCCGCATTGTATGTTGGAATTATGGCTACAATCATCTGCGCATCGATGTATGAACATTAACCTTCATTTACCATCTCTATCATGCTTGAGGCCGCCGAGAATTTTTTTTACAGTTTGTATTTTTGAATCCCATGTATTTTCGGAAGCAATTTTTTTCCGTCTCGCGATTTTTTCTAAATCATGCTCATTTAGTGCGGTTTCCAAATGGGCAGCGAACTCGCGGCTATTTAGTGCCAAATACAAGATATTCTGGTAAGGCTCAAGCTCTTTCATCTGGTATGAAACGACAGGTTTTCCAAGTGCAAAATACTCGTACAGTTTGACAGGATTGATCGAATCAGCAAATTCACCTGGCTTAAAAGGAATGATACACACATCAAATGCATTCAAATAATCGGGCATACTCTCAAATGGACGTTTTCCAATAAAAAACACATTTGCACTTTCTGGAATATCAGCAATCTTCGGCCAACCTACCAATACAAAGTTAACTTGAGGGAATTTCTTTGCCAAGGAATGTATCAACTCTATATCAAGCCACCACTCAGTAGCGCCTATGTAACCAACAGTTTTTTTGCCATTATGGAAGCATGGCTCGGGCGGCGTATAATACTCAGCCCTGTCAAAAAACTGACTGGAAACACCATTTCCCACTAATCGGCAGCTCTCGGCATTAGCAGATATGTTCCGTGCTTTCTCAAGCAACGCACCCGCGGTAACGATGGTATACCGTGAACGGCTGATTATATATTTTTCAGTCTTGTCGATCTTCCTTTTGTTGCAGGGCTGGACCATTCCATAATCATCCATCATTTCATAGATAATGGGAATTTGGGGGAAACAGTTCAGCAGCTTGGGAAAAAGGGATGATGGAGTGGTGATCCAAAATATTGTTTCCTGATCGAGGAGCCGAACAATCTGTTTTTTGATCAAATGAACATTTATGCGGTCAAACATCTCGCTGACGACAGGGATAAAGAAAAGTGATTTGACATGTGTCGGAACCGTTTTCTTATGCGAAAAGATTGAATAGAGATGGGCAATTCGACTAAGAAGGCGAGAGAAATCTTTGGCCTTAATCGTACGGAGGCCAAAGGGCTGAATATAAAAAAAATCATACGAGTCTGACAAAGCATCCGCAAAGTGCTGCGGGCGTTGTTTTATAGCGTTATAATCAATCGGGGCAAAATAAAGTATTCTCAATCGAATTCTCTGCTTAATATTTGAATAATCTTTTCAGCGGCAGTGCCGTCACCATACGGATTTGCTGCCTGTGCCATTTTTTCATATTCTTTTCTGTTTGTCAGCAACGTAATGGCTTGTTTCAGTATATTTTCTGTTTCAGTGCCAACAAGTCGTGCGATACCCGCTTCTATTCCTTCGGGACGTTCCGTTGTATTCCGCATAACTAAAACAGGTTTACCCAACGACGGGGCCTCTTCTTGAATACCGCCGGAATCTGTCAGTACTAAATACGCTTTGCTCATAAGCCATATCAAATAAGGATATTCCAATGGCTCTATTAAATGCACATTTTCTAAATTTTTTAGAATTTGGTTCACAGGCCGTTGCACGTTGGGATTCAAATGAACGGGATAAACGATCTCGATACCCGTACACGTTTCGGAGAGCATTTTCAAGGCGTGGCAAATGTTTTCGAACGGTCTTCCAAAACTTTCTCGTCTATGCCCTGTTACAAGAACAATTTTTTTTGAAAAATCTATAAAATCAAAATACCTGCAATATTTCTGTTCCCCTTCTTTTGCGATCATCTCCAGGCACAAGAATAACGCATCTATGACGGTGTTGCCGACCGTCCAAACATTTCTTACTATTCCTTCCCGCGAGAGGTTCTCAGCCGCTTTACTCGTAGGAGCAAAATGGTAATCACTTAGATGGCTTGCGAGCACCCTGTTGGCTTCTTCAGGGTAAGGAGAAAACCTGTCTCCGGTCCTTAAGCCCGCTTCAATATGAGCTACTTTTATTTTTCCGTAATATCCCGCCAAGGCTCCTGTAAACGCCGTGGTGGTGTCCCCCTGAATGAATATCAGGTCGGGTCGTTCTTTCTTCAAAACTTTTTCTAATGACGTTAATGCTGTGGAAGTAATGCTAAACAAAGACTGGTCAGGCCGCATCAGGTTCAAGTCGAAATCCGGCGTGATCTTAAAAAAACTCAATACTTGATCGAGCATTGCCCTGTGTTGTGCGGTTACACATATTTTTACCTCATTTGTTCCTTTGCGCTTAGCGTTCAGAATCAGAGGCGTCAACTTTATAGCCTCAGGACGAGTGCCAAAGATAAAAAGCATTTTATTCATGGAATTCTCGGCTCATCTTATCCGTGCTGCAATAGGCAAAGAACAATTACAATCCCAGTATATGCCGTGTTCGAAATCTGAAGCTTTGTAAATTTTAACATTAGCAAAACACGCTTTCCGAAATTCCTCTAATAAGGAAGTTTCTGAAAAAACTCGCATTTCAAGGGTAGCGCCACATCCACCATGAAAAACTATATTTTCATATATTTGTTTACCGCCGTCTCTGGTTATGTTTTGAAGGATATAATCCCCGCCTTTTTGGGCGATTTCATACTTATATAAATCCGGAAAGTGTTCGACTGTGCAACCATCCTTAACATACGGAACAGAAAATACAAGCACGCCATCCGGCTTTAACAGTTTACGGACATTTTCAAATGCTCTTGATATCGGAGGTTCTATATGCTCAAAAACGTCTGAAGAAATAATGAAATCCATTGTTCCATGAAGGGCAGAGTCAACAGCAGTTATATCCATTTTTGGTTCTTGATGATAATATGTGTTCTTGTATCCAAGTTTTTTTCCCAAAGGCATTCCGTAACCTATCCAATCACTCATCCCCACACCTCTGATGTCAAGCCTCGTTGGAAAATCAGGAATAGCTAAACTTTTTCCGAATAATTCCATCGAAAGTACATGGATTATCGCCCTCATCCTAACTGTTGCCCCACAATTATGGCACGAAGGTTGTTCGCGGGTGAGTTCAACCATTTTCGACAAACATTCGCTCCCACATATATTGCATCGATAGTATAGGGAGCCACATTCTCCAATTTTGGGCGATTTCAACATCACGACCCCTCTATTCAACAAGCCCTTAACCCACCGGAGGAACTTTAGCGTCCTACGATAATGCCCATCTTCTAATATCCTTATCAACTTTCTTAAACCCATTCCTCAGAATCCTCGCGACCTTTTTAAACCTTTTCATTTCTATATCTGTGAGGTTGCCACGTTATCGCCCATTTTGATTCATATTTTTTTTTGTTTTCGTCAAATACCCTCTGACGTTCGGTTGGACGGAGTTTTTTGAAAGATACGCCTCCGAAATGGTGTATAAAGACGTCCTCTGCACATATCACTTTCAGCCCGGCCTTTTTGACTCTCAACGCATAATCATCGTCTTCAAACATACCTATTGAAAACTGTTCATCCAGTAACCCTACTTTTTCCACCGTCTGCCTGCTAATTGCGACACAGTACATCGCAAGCACTGGTATTTCGAAAACAACTTTTCTATGTTTTGCTGTATAATTCTCTGCAAACATCTCCATTCCGGATAAATTCATATAATCCGTCTCTATGGCTGCCTCATTTCCTATCGAATTTGTCACTGGACCAACCATTCCAGCATTTGGTTGCTGAAGATGGAACAACAACCCACTTACCCATCCTCTTGTTACGACGGTATCGTTATTTAGAAAAATCATATATTCACCATTAGAGCGTTTGATTCCCATATTATTGGCAGAAGCAAAACCAAGATTACGGCCATTTAGAATTACCATAACATTTTTGTGCTTTTCCTGCAACGCCTTGAGGTAATTATCCGTCCCATCCGTCGAACCATTATCAACAATTATCAACTCAAAATCGGGGTAAGCAGTTTTCTCATAAATGCTGTCAATGCAACGTTGTGTGTAGTCAAGATTGTTAAAAGTAACAACGATGATAGATACAAGCGGATAACTCGATGCAATACCTGCGATAATCTCGTCAAATCTGCTATCCCAATTATTTGCTCTCGCAAATTCAATCCTTTTATTCACTACGTATTCGTTTTTTTCTTCTAATGCGGCTTCAATATTTTTCAGAAATTCTTCTTTTCCGCTGCACAAATAAGCTAAGTTTTCATACGGCAAAAGTTCCGGTATCCTCACAGAAACTACAGGCTTGCCTGAACTGGCAATTTCATAAAATTTCACAGGGTTGGCTGATAATATCAAATCAATTAGCTTAAATGGTATGATACACACATCGAACCAATATAAATATTTGGGAATGTCACTGTAAGGTTTTTCACCCAGTAAGTACACATTTGGATATTTTTTGAGCCGCCCGATATCAGAACCAAGAGCATGACCAATAAGAACGACATTCCAATCGGGTTTATGCGTCGCAATATATTCAACTATGTCTGTATCAAACCACTCGGCTATTGCGCCATAATAGCCTATAATGGGTTTATTTATATGTTCTAACAGTTTATTGGGAGGAAGGTTATGGAAATGTTCAAATTCAGTCGCATTTCTTACAATTGCTACCTCTTCACGTTTCTGCTTTAGTATTTCGCAAAGCCTGGTTGATGTTGCGATACAGAAATCACAATCCCTTAGCAAAATTTCTTGCGCCGCCAGTATATCGCCATCAATGCCAGCGAACCCAGCAAATTCATCTAAACAATCAAATACTATCTTTGTACCGTATTCTTGATGCAGATATTTAGCAAGTGGATACCACCGTGGGAATTCAATAAAACTGATCGCGTCTTTTATTCCAAAATCAGCAAAAAGGGTGCTAATTGCCGTATTAAGAACTTCAGATCCATCTTGTATATTGGTATTATAGATGGTGGATTCATCCTTATACGGCAACTTTATTTCATACACATTGCCACACACTTGCTTGCTTACATACGATGCTTGTTTTTGCAGGGATACACTTATATAAAAGACCCTATGACCTCTCTTCGCAAATCTCGTGCTCAAATGTTGAGGTCTTTGAAATCTGAAATCCCAGTCTATTATCGCAAAGAAAATTACATCATACCTATTAGAAGTTGTCGGCAGTGATAAATTCATTGTTTGAGAAAGCAAGAGCCGTTGGGCCATTTGCAACAGTTTGGCAACGCCTTTTTTGACTTTTTTACTTAACTTCCTAAGAAAAACTGCAAATCCTTCATATCTTATAATCTGCAAACACTTGTATGCATACTTAACGACTGGCGTCCGCCACATGACATCAACCAATAAATCCCTTTTTTCTAAAAGCCGTCTGGACAGTTTACCTCGGGTGCTTTTCTTTGCATAAACAAAGAATGCTTGTAAGCCATTCCAATATTTCGACTTTTCTTTTATGACCGAAAAATGTATCAAAAAAAACTCCCCCAATCGTGATGGAAATGACGAATAATTAAAAGTACAAAAATGTTCCTGGATCCTGGGCCATTCTTGAAAAGGAACTAAACCTATCAAATAACGGTCCGCATGCCTACACAGTTCCTTTAGGACAGCGAGTGGTTCCTTGAAATGTTCTAATGTATTCGAAGTAAAGACCACCCCAAAAATGTCTTGGTCCCTCTGCAAAGGTGTATGGCGAAAATCTATGTATGGATAATTTTTTTGGGCCTTTTTTGTCGCCTCTTCAGATATATCCAGTCCTACAATTTTGTTCCCGTGTTTACCAAATTTTTCGAATAATATATTTGCTCCTTCTCCCTGAGCGCAACCCCAATCAAGAATAGACAATGATTGTTTTTCTATTTCGTTCGAAATCTTTTGGGGAAGTTTTGTCAAAGCCAGATTATAAAAAAACATTGTTTGCGATGGTCCATCATTCGCCTCCCAATCTTCTTTAAATCTTTTATCCCAATATTCCTTGTCATTAATTTCCATTTAGAAGTATCCTCTTCTCTATATCAACACTTAATCACACTTCAACTTCAGGCTCGCTTGGCCTTACACAAAATCAAAACTGTCTTCGATATTCTTCTAATATACTCAATGGGGCCGCTATACCTCTTACAATACCATTTTCCAACAGGACTACTCTGTCGCAAAATGTTTCGACAGCATTCAAATCATGGCTGACAAATACAATCGTTCGGCCATTCTTCTTAAAGCTCTTAAAAGAATCGTAACATTTTTGCTGAAAATCGATATCACCGACAGCCAGAACCTCATCCACCAGCAATATGGGAGTGTCAACGCTCACGGTAATGGAAAAACCCAGCCGCACCTGCATACCTGAGGACAGGTTCTTGAGCTTTGCGTCAACAAATCTTTCAATCCCTGAAAATTCGATTATCCAGTTGTATTTATCGGCTATTTCCTTTCGGCTCATTCCAAGCAGAGCGCCGTAGAGAAAGATATTGTCCTTGACTGTCGAATCCCACTGAAATCCAACACCTAATTCAAGAAAAGGCGCAACGTTTGCTTTTACAGATATTCTGCCGGAAGTAGGCTCCAGAACTCTTGCTATAAGTTTTAACAAAGTTGATTTGCCTGAGCCATTTTTGCCGATAACGCCGAGAAATTCTCCTTGTTTGACGTTAAGGTTTATATCCCGCAGGGCATATAACCTTTCATAGGTGTTCTTTTGAAAAACACTGACGAATCTCTGCCTTAACGTTATTTTTCTGTCGTGAGGCAGGTGGAATACCTTATTTACCTGTTCAAGAGTTATCATAAATCCTCAGCAAAAGAATGCGATAATTTATTAAATAATCTCAGGCCCACTAAAAAGAAAGCAGCGGCCGTAAGGATTATAATGAGATGATTTGCAACGCCGACAAAATCGCCCGGCGGACCAATTATTGCCTGGCGGGAACCTTGAATAATTCTGGCCATTGGGTTCAAAAATATAAATTTATGATACTTTTGGGCCACTATCGAAATAGGATAGATAATCGGCGTAGCCCAAAAACCAAGCTGAACAAAGACTTCCCAGATATGGTGAATGTCTCTGAATTTTGGATACAGCGCGCATAATAATAGCGCTATACCAACGGATAGAACATATAGCTCGATAAGATAAAGGACTAACAGTAAAGCGGACGGATGAAAAGGTGTGCCTGAGAAAATAAAAAAGAAAAAGAATACGACAATATTCAAAAGCAAGGTCAGAAGAGATGTTAAGGAAGAAGCTACTACGATGATCCAGCGTGGAAAGTAAATCTTCTTAATAATTGGCGCCTTACCTTCCAGCAATACCATACTGTTTAGAGTTACTTCTGCCAGGAAATTCCAGAGAATGATTCCGAGAAGGAGATATAATTTATAATTCTCAACATTCCACCTGACAAATACTGAAAATACAAGATATAATGTGCCAAACATTAGTAACGGCTTTAAAAGACTCCACAAGTACCCTAATGCGGAATTATCGTACTTTACTTTGAAATCTGTTGCCGCCATCACTAATATCAAGTAAAGATAATTCTTTCTGCCCGAACGATTGGTGTGTTTATAAGTTTCTGTATATAATGACATTAGTTCCTCTTTTTGCTTTATCAACATATTCGTATTCTGCCTTATCTGACGGATTTACTAAAATTAATTTATCTTTCTGTTTTTGAGATATTTTCACAATATACTCAGCTTTTTCGGGAATTTTTTCATCTCCATAGACTAATCCTTTTCGGTCAGCGCCAGAACGATATAGTAAAAGGTTAATAAATCTCCCCAATACTCTTACCCATCCGTTTCTTTCTTTATCACTTTGTGTTGGTTAACTTTTGTAGTTTTTGAATAGTGTTAAGCTGGGCAAATTTAGGTTTGTAGGCTTTTTCACAACAACACAACTATTTTTGTAATGTTCCGGCCGTTTCTCGAACATACATAAAATTTCAATCGGGCCTAAATCTTTGTTTTCTAACGATTTTTCGCGAGAAAAAGTGCGAAACTCAACTGTTGCATTGTACAGGCTAATAGTAGCTGATTCAATTCATAAGTGCAACTGATTTGATCCACCGAATATCCAATACTTTTTCCCGGTCTTCACCGGGCCAACAGCAGGCATCTCTATGAGTTTGGCGACCGGCTGGGTGCTTTGCACGGCCATCTGCTCCAACGGCTAATGTGGCGCGTGCCACCCTGGACCGTCTCAGCCGGCCCCAACGGCCCCCCACGAAGGGGCCTTGCGGCCTGGCGGGGTCTTGGCAGGCAAAACGGAACAAAATCTCAGGAAATCCGGTTTTTTGCGCTTACTTTTGGCCCGAATTCAGACAATATAGCAGACACTGAATCAGTGGAACGTATCCTGGAGATTAAACTTTTGCAGGCGACCGGACAATTACGGACAAAATGGCCCCAGCCATCTCGGCGACTCGTTGAAGCAGCCGTTGGCGGAAATATCGAGAGCTTCGGCGAACTGTGCACATATTATTATCCTTCGATGGTGGCAATCGCTTACTCCGTGCTCGCCGACCACCAGCTCGCTGAAGACGCCGCACAGGAGGCGTTTGCAAGGGCACTGACGAACCTTGGAAAACTGAATAAGGCCCGAAAATTCGCACCCTGGCTCGCCCGGATTTGCAGAAACACAGCGATCGATATGGTCAGGGTAAAAGCCAGGCAGGCCTGCTCCAACGATCTCTGCGGCTTGCCCGCCCAAGCACCGGCGGGCTTGTCGGATCACCGCACCGGGGGCCCCGACGCTGAAATTGTCAGAGACGCAATCGCCAAACTCCCCGAACACGACAGAGAAGTGATAGTCCTCAGATACTACAACAGCTTGTCGCACGAACAAATCTCCGCCGTGCTCGGCGTCTCTAAGGCGGCCATCAACGGCAGACTCACACGAGCCAAGCAAAAACTTGCAGAACACCTGAACCGAAACGGTTTTTGGGAGAGCTAATAATGAACCCCGACAGACACGAAAAAGACCTCGACAAACTCATCTCGGCTTCGATTGGAAGGGAGAATCTCACCTTCGATTTCGAGACGTGGAAACAGGCCCACCGCAAAGAGGTTCAAATCTACGAATCTCAGGCCGCCCAGGTCCCCAGGTCCCCTGGCGGGGCTCAACGTCGCGCCCAGCCGCACCGTATATGGAAGATGATCGCGAAAAATCCAATCTCAAGACTCGCCGCCGCTGCTGTTATCGTCATAGCGGCGCTCGCGGCAATCCGGCAGTTTGTCGGCTCCGTCGGCGTCGCTACCCCGGCCTGGGCCGATGTCGCCGAGAGCTTCCGCTCGGTCCCCTTTTTCAGCGCCGCAATATACGTTAAGGAGGACGTCGCCGCCGAGCCTAAGCAGATTGAGCTTTGGATGAGCCGCGACGGCCGCGCACGCCTCCGCACCGGCCCACAGGTTATCTTCGGCAACCAGGGCAAGGTCGCAAAGGCCTTCGACATCAAGACTCGTTCGCAGGTTGAACCCGACGAGCACGCGGGACTTCTGCTGGAAAAACTCGGGGCGGCAAACGAATTCTCGCTGGATTCGGTGATAAAGGTGATATTCGGCGGGAAGTTAGAGGATGTCACGCCGCTGATGAATCCTGATGCAGTGATATCGCGCGATATGGTGGTCTTCGATATTCAATCGACAATCAGTCCCGAGTGGCTGCGGATATGGGCCCTGCGCGAAAGCAGGCTGCCGGTGCGGATTAAGGTGTGGGACCCGCGCGGCGGCGACGCGACAGACGCCATCTTCGAATACTCAAAGGAGCAGCCGCCCACATTCTTCGATCCCAATGCCTTTGAGCAGCTTCTCCGCAGCGGCCGCGCCGGCAGCATCGTCAGCCTCGCCTACGCATATCTCAAAGACCCCGGCGGGAAGCAGATCACGCCGGAGGATATGTTTGAGGATTCCGGCTCCCATCTGCCGGAAATCGAACAGGTCGGAGTAACGGCGGACGGCGCCGTCTGGGTAATCGCGCAGAAAGGCCGTAACCAAACACCCACCGGCCGCAGCTTCTATGGTTTCAGCCGCCTTAAAGACGACCTGGGCCGAGAGTACATATCGGCTTACTCTTCGCACCGAACCGCAACCGACGTCAGCACTCAGGTCTTTCTGCCCGCGGACTATCCCTTTGACAAAAGGGTCCCCGGCAGGCTTAGCCTTCTCTGTGGAGTGGATGACTACGATCCGCACAAAGAGCCGGAACTGATTGGCACGGTCGAGCTGACCGAATGGAAGCAAAACCTTATGTGGCCGGCAGGCGCCGCTCGCGACGATGAGGCCTCTTTGAGAACAACGCTTGCATGGCAAATGCTCAGTCGCAGAGACTACGAAAGGCTGCAGCGCATAATGGATACGATCAAAGGCGAGCCCGAAGAGAATCCCCACGCCCTCGATCGAGAAGGGATTCGCCTAAGCATGCTCGTAATCCAGGCCAAGTTCGATGAGGCCACAACCGTTGGGCGGAGGCTTATGCCCTTATTGGAGAGAGACTACCGAGCGTGGAAAGGCTATGCACCCCAACCTTCCATGTTCACCGATTACATCTTGGCCCTGGCCTGCACCGGGAAACTGGACGAAGCCAAAGAGACATGGCGGAAGATTAGGGCAATTGAGCCCGATTTGCCCGACACGCTGAATCAGCGCGCCAAAGGGCACATCAAGGAAAGCACCCAGGCCGGCTTCGACAGCGCTCTGAGAATTCTTGTCCCCCAGGTGTCGCGCAATGCCCATTTGACCGTCGAACAACTCAACGACATATTCGACATTGACATCAGAAACAATGAGATTTTCAGGAATTACACGTTCTGGGACTGGAACCCCGAATTCGAGAAGCCCAAGTACAAGAACTGGGAGCGGCATTTAGGCGAGCTGGCTGAGTATTACAAGAGCCATCCGCTCCCGGAAAAGATGGAGCTGCTCAAGCAGGATACGAAGCAGGAGTACGGCGTTCGCTTTTTGAAGATGCCCGGCATTGAGACGCATTATGCCGAGCCGCTCCGGGGGAAGCTGTGGGATTACGCACGATTCTACAAATACCCAGAATCCGCCGGACGGGTGCGAATTGAAGCGGACATTGCGGATATCGAATTGGCGCATGATATGGTCTATAAGACCGAGACAACGCAGCCTGAAAGAATCGAGCTCGTATTGGATCACTTTGGGCTTGAATTTATCGAGGTGAATGAGCCTCGGCGGGTCTGGATAGCGCACCACGATGGGCGGGAATTGAAGGATTACAAGCAGGTGAAGGCGCCCGTACCCTACGACAATTCGGGGACTCGTAAGCCGGGAATGTGGGTGTCGATTGCAAACGCAGGATTTGACCTGGCCTACCTCTTCCGCACTTTTATGGACGACCAGAACCGAAACGCAAAAGCAGACGGAATTATCGTCGTTGACGAAACCGGCTTGGCCGATAAGGTCAGCCTCGAAGGTCCCTGCTTCGCCGGCCCCGAAGGCGCCGAAATGGCCCGTAAATGGTTCAAAGACGAAATCGGCGTCACCTTCACCGAGCAAACCCGCAATATGACAACTTATGTCATTCGCAAGCGCCAGGCCCCTCGGCCCCCCCACGGGGCCTTGGGCCTCGGCGGGGGGAGCTGATCCCGGATAGTGCAGGAAAATGCTTGAGCCAGGAGTCCTTCTGCAGCAAAATGGTGTTTCAATAAGACAGAACCGGCGTCGAAGGAATGCAAAAGTCAAAAATGAAATACCAAAAATGTGGAACTGCCGCTTTGCATAAGAAAAGCAAAGGTCAAAAATGAAATATCAAAAATGTTGAAAAAGAAAGAGCCTTCCTCAATTTTGCATTTTGCACTTTGATTTTTGAGTTGCCAACGAAGGAGTCACGCATGCCTTTCAAAAAGATTGACCGCAGAGAGTTCATCGGCCTGACAACGGCTGTTGCCGGAGGCGTTTTTTCTCTGGGCGATTCATCGTTTGCCAGTGCGAAAGTGGCCCATGCCACCCCGGCGGCAGAAGACTGGGATCCGAAAAGGCCGCTTGTCGTCATAGGAAAACCACTGCGGGTGCAGCCGGTTCTTATGTATAGGATTTCCGAGAAAAGACAGGCAACATCGTGGAAATCGTGGGGCGGTGTGCAGAGCGAGGATGCCGCATCCCAAGAAGCACAGAGGATATCGAAGGAGCTGGATCTGCTCGCCGGGCAAGCCGAATTCCCGATGCAAATCCACCCTTGTATCAAGGTCAAGACGGCGGCAGATGCCCAGCACGTCCACGAGCAGGACTACGACGTTGTCATAGTCTATGCTGCGGCCGGTTCAGGAGAGCTGCTCAAGGCGTGCTTTGCCCAGGAGAAGAACAGGGACACAATAATCTTTGTCCGGCACAAATCCGGGCCTGCCTATTACTGGTACGAAGCGCTCAGCACTAAGTATCTCAAGACCTATGACAGCGGCCCTGCCCCCGCGTCTTCCGACGCTTGCCCGCCCAAGCACTGGCGGGCGAGTCGGGGCGGCGGGTCGGACGGGAGCACACACCTCGATCACGGCGGCGTGTATGTCGAGGACGTTGTCGTGGATGACGGCGAGGAGCTTCTCTGGAGGCTTAGGGCGCTCCATGGGCTTAAGAACTTCGTGGGCGCAAGGATAGTTGCGCTCGGCGGACCAGGGGGCAAGTATTCGCCGGAAGCTCCGCAGGTCGCCCGCGAAAGATACGGAATTGAGATTGTGGAAGTCGGTTACGACGATGCAACGCAGAGAATTGAGGATGCCAGAAAGAACAGTGATCTTGCGGCAAGAGCCCGGAAGTGGATA
>Ga0315288_10003299_pt1 | contig 20626 bp, 17 predicted proteins | sample YL17G11_20_MG_FD_203454 | JGI IMG/M metagenome (GOLD analysis project Ga0315288, IMG submission 203454) | Sediment microbial communities from Yellowstone Lake, YNP, Wyoming, USA - YL17G11_20 | ecosystem: Environmental > Aquatic > Freshwater > Lake > Sediment | place: USA: Wyoming | collected...
TTTGACCTGACACCTAGTATGGTGTATAGTATACACCATAAACTGTGCATTGTCAAGCGAAAAATTTCTCGCAACGCAAAATTTTTTGCCGCGACCGCAAGATTGGGGAGTATCAGGATTTGCGCCGCCGCGGCTACTCCTCTATGACCTGAACGTTCGGCGGGAACTTCGGCTCGAACATATCATCGGGGATGGCCTGGTAAATGTCGATATTCTTCAGCGTCGCCTGGTAATAGTTCGCGGGCTGCTGCATGTCATACGCGTTCATGCGGCATGCAAGCAGCGTTTCCACCTCCACCCACAATTCCAGATGCTCGGTGCCGTAAACCGCCGCGTTTCTTTCTTCCTTCTTCTTCAATTGCAGGTCGAAGTGATACGCATCGACGTCGCCGACATGCACCACGCCGATCAATTTGAAGTCGAAATCCTGCGCAAGGGATTCCGCGTCCTGGCTGAAAAACTTCAGAAGTATCGCAATGTCGCCGCCGCCGAGTTTCCCCGCCATCTGGCGCAGGTCGTAAATCTTCGCCTGCGCGAGATCGGGCTTGTACTCATAGAACTTCTTGCCGTTGCTCGCCACAATTTGTTTTCCGGGCTTTGCGAAATCCAGGCGGAACTTGTCCAGCTTCGCGAAGTAATAAACTCCGCTTCGAATGGTGTGGCCTTTGTCTGGGCCGTTCGCGAAGGCCACGTCGTACTTGTCCTGCTCGATGTCCGCCTTTATCCCGATGACCTGCTGCGTCGTAAGGTTCATCCGCGCGATGATGTCCGCCGGGTCCTGCAGGAGGACGTGGTCCTCGAATTTTTCGATGCCGTTCTTGACAGGCTCGAAACGGAAGGCGCTGTCGGGGATTTCGTTGCCGGTGTTTATCTGCGCTTCGTCGAACCAGATTATGGTCTGCTCGTCGTTGAATGCGTTGTAGAGTTTGGTTTCCGCAAGGTTAGCGTTCTTGTCAATTACCGCCTCCACCAGTTTATACTCGTCCCGCTTTGACTGGTCTTTGTAAACGAGTTCCACAAGTTGCGACTCGCTTTCCCTCAGGACCTTCACGTCGTAGCCTTCTTCCTTCAGGCGTTTCTCCTCGTCCACGGCCATGAGGTCGATGAGGCGCATGTCGAAGGTCTGCCTCAACTGCGCCGGATCCGCCTCCTGAAGCAGAAGCAGCGACTCGGACATCTTCTCGTTGTCGATGAGCCACCTTTCCGCCTTCACGGTTTCGCCGGACTTCTTGATTATCCACAGCGTTTGAATGTAGGCTAGGTATTTTTCCGTCTCCTCGACGCCGTTGTTATTGGATGTGAGTGTGAACGCGCAGCGGTTGCCGGGCTTGAAGAGGAACTCGCCGGTCTTGCCGTTGGCCTTCCGCTGCGCATTCATCGCGCCCGGCGCGTCAAAGACCCCGGTCTGCGTGATGGTTATTTTTGCGCGCATCCACTTGATCTTCCTCTGGTTCTCGCTGAACCGCTTGAGGAGTTTGTCGAGTGGAGTGCTAGCATTTTGTCTATCACCTCCTCCATTGTTCTTGTTTTGGGCATTTGCACCGCTGTTATCTTGTGAGGAACGACTCATACATCCAAACGAGAGCGCCGAAATCACAATGATTGCTAATATTGATGTGTATCGCATTTTACCGCTCCGGAAAAGATTGAAAATAGAACCCGACCGACTTTCGGCGTCCGTTTTGACTACCATGCTGACTACCCCTCGCGGGGCCTCATTGCCGGGTATGGCGCTTCTGCGCGGCCTCGTGCTCGCGGAGGCGGACATAATACTTCGCCAAGCGCGTGAGGTAGGCGGCGTTGCCGATGAGGTAGCGGCGCCACTTGTGGCCGAATTTCTGGAAGAGGCGGAAAAGCCACTCCGCCTTCTCGAAATACTTCGGCGCGCGCTTCTCCTCTCCGGCGATGTAGTCGAGCGTCGCGCCGACCGCCCAGATAAGCGGCACGCAGATTTTGCCGTAGTGGCGGTCCAGCCATTTCTCCTGCTTGGGCGAGCCGGTGCCGATGAGGAGCATCTGGGGCTTCAGCGCGTTGATTTCCTCGATGATTTGCCCGCTTTCGGATTCCTTGTAATATCCGTGGCGCGCGCCGACGATTTTCAGGCCGGGGTATTTGCGCTCCAGTGTTCGCGCGGCTTTCTCGGCCACGCCGGGCTTGTTGCCGAAGAAATACGCGGTGATGCCGCGCCGGGCGTATTCCTCGCACACGTCGAAGATAAAGTCCGCGGCGGTCAGGCGTTTCTGCAAATATCGTCCGCAGATTCGCGCGCCGAGGATTATGCCGATGCCGTCAGCGTAAACGGTGTCGCCCGTGCGCAGGATGCGGCGGTATTCCGCGTCATAATACGCGAGGTTCATGGCGTGGACGTTGATGAAGAAAATCTTTTTGGGGCGCGCGCGGTTTTCCTCCGCGGCGTATTCGACGAACTTGTCAATGAGGTCGGGGAGCGTTACCTGGTGGAGTTTGACGCCCATCAGCCAGACATGGCCGATTTTCTTTTTCGGAGTGGATTGCGCATTGCCCATTACTTGCCCTCTGTTCGCCTGCGTTCTCGCGCCGCGCGGTTCGCGGAAAGCATACTGCGCGCGCCCGCGCCTGTCAAGCCTCGCTTCCTCACGCCTCACTTCCCCACCTGCTTGCCTTGCGGGGCGCAATGTGGTAACTTTACCCGCGGGGAACGACGGACATTGCTCGAGGCTTCGCTTGGCTCGCAACGACAAGACAAAACAGGCGGAAGAAGAGATGCGCCTCGCGCGCCTGCTCTACCGGCGCGCCGAAGGCCGCTCCGACTTCGAGGAGGTGCGGCGCATCCTCGCAAGAAACGCAAAGTCCCTCTCGCCCGATTACGTCGAGCGCCTGTGGGGGGAATACAACTATCTCCTGAAACTCCTCTCCATCAACCTTGACATAAGCGCGGAGCACAATCTCTCCAAACTTCTCGACAGGATAATCGACACCGTAATCGAGGTCGTCCACGCGGAGCGCGGCTACCTGTGCCTGGTGGACGACAAGGGCGGGCTGCGCTTCGAGGTCGCGCGCGGGATCGACAAGATGGACCTGAAGGCCGGCCCGCCGCACGCGGTGAGCCATTCCATCCTCCAGAAAACCATCCGCGGCGGCCAGGCGCTCATCACCAACAACGCCGAGGAGGACGAGCGCTTCGCGGACTTCGCCAGCGTGCAGGATTTCCAACTGCGCTCCGTCATGTGCGCCCCGCTCAGGATAAAGGACAAGACCATCGGCGCGCTCTACGTGGACAACCGCTCCATCAAGGGGAATTTCCAGCAGAAGGACCTCGACATCCTTGAGACCATCTGCGCGCAGGCGGCAATCGCAATCGAAAACGCGCAACTGGTGGATGACAACGTCCGCAAGCAGATGAAACTTCTGGCGGCGAAGGAGGAAGTCGAGGCGCTCAATCAGCAACTTTCCGAAAAGGTCCAGCGGCAGTCCTCGGAACTCGCCGCGGTGCGCCGCTCGCTGGAGCAGAGCAGGCAGTACCTGGAGACGAAATACAACTACGAGAACATCATCGGGCGCAGCGAGCGGATACAGCAGTTGTTCCACCTGCTCGACCGCACCACGGAGACCGACGTGCCCGTCCTCATCCAGGGCGAGAGCGGCACCGGCAAGGAACTCGTCGCGCGCGCGGTCCACTTCAACGGTCCGCGCAAGAGCCAACCGTTCATCTCCGAGAACGCCTCGTCCATCTCCGAGACGCTTTTCGAGTCGGAACTCTTCGGCCACGTGAAGGGCGCGTTCACCGGCGCGATCGCCGACCACAAGGGGCTGTTCGAACTCGCCGACAAGGGAACGCTCTTCCTCGACGAAATCGGAAACCTGAGCATGGAGATGCAGAGCAAACTGTTGCGCGTGCTGGAGAACGGCGAGATACGCCGCGTGGGCGGCAAGGAGGTCCGCAAGGTGGACGTGCGCATCATCACCGCCACCAACAAGGACCTCGCCTCGCTCGTGAAACAGGGGCTTTTCCGCGAGGACCTTTACTACAGGCTGAACGTGATAAAGATAACGCTGCCGCCCCTGCGCGACCGCCGCGAGGATATACCGCTGCTGGCGGAGCATTTTTTGAAGCAGCGCTCCGAGCCGCCCGGCGCGCCGCCGAAAACGCTGTCGGCGGAGGCGCTGGCGCTGCTGACGGAATACAACTGGCCGGGCAACGTGCGCGAACTGGAGAACGAAATCAGGCGTCTCTCCGCGCTGAGCGGCGCATCCTCGGCGATAACGGCGGAGTTCGTCTCGCCGCACATCCGCATCGTGCCGCCCGCGGCGGCCTTCACGATACCGGAACAGCCGCGCGATTTGCGCGAGACGATTGAAGAAATCGAAAAGCGGATTATCATGAACACGCTGGAGCGGTACCGCTGGAACAAGTCGAAGACCGCGCGGATGCTGGGGCTTAGCCGGGACGGGCTGCGCAAGAAAATGCTGCGCTACGGCATCCAGACCGGCGAGGGCGACGAAGAGGAAGAAGGCGAAGAATCGCCAGACGGGGCATAATTTCAGGAGAGCGGGAACATGAGCGAGCCAGAAAATTTTCTCGTGAAGTCCGGCAAGGAATTCCAGGCGCTCGCGGACGGGATGTTCCAGGCTGTAGTTGAAGCCTTGAATGACCTCTGCGGCGGCAAGGTGTCCTTCGGCGCGCCGGCCGTCTCGACGGGTTCGGCGGACAACATGCCGCGTGGATTTTCCGGGCCGTTCGCCGTTGCGGCGTGCGAGGCCACGGGCGCTATTGCGGGACCTTTCGCGTGGGTCGTCGACATGCCGACCGCGCGCGCGCTGGTCGCGCTCATGCTCGGCGCGGAGACGCCCCCGGACGCCGCGAAATCAACGGCTCTCGAGCCGGACGAAACGGACGCCTTCAGGGAACTCGCGTCCAACGCCTGCTCGGCGGTGGGCGCGGTTTTGCGCATGGCGGCCCCGGACGTGAGCGCGTCGCTCGCGTCGATTAAAACCGCCGCCGGCGCGAAAGAACTGCTTGACCTGCTCCGCGGCGAAAGCGCCTTCATCACGGGCGCGGGCGCCATCGCGGACGCGGAAAGGCCGATGTTGCTCGCATGCGGCGCGGACCTGTGCGCCGCCGCCCTCCGCCACGGAGCGGGGGCCGCGGCCGGCAAGGCGCTGTCGAAGAGCCTCGAGCGCATCCTCAAGATCCCAATTCCCGTAATCGTGGTCCTCGCCGAAAAAGCCGTCCCCTTCAAGGACGTGCTGAACCTGACGGAAGGCAGCGTAATCGAATTCGACAAGAGCAGCGCGGAGCCGCTTGCGCTGCTGGTGAACGACCGGAAGGTCGGCATCGGGCGCGTGATAAAGATCGGCGAGCGGTTCGGGCTGAGGATAGAAGAAATCGGAGGCCCGGAAGATATAGTCTATAAATTGCGTTGACGGAGCGTTGCATGCCGAAAAGCCTGCATGAATCTCTCGACGAGCGGATGAAGTCGCTGGGGGTGACGGCGTGGGGCGCGGCGGATTTGGATTTTGTGCGCCGCGCCGTGAAAAACCCCGACGCGGTCCTTAACATCCCGTCCGGCCGCTACACGCGCGCGATTGTGATGGGCGTGCGGCTGCAGGACGACGTCGTGGAGCAGATTACGGACAGGCCCACGCCTCTCTACTTCCACCACTACAAGCAGGCCAATTACTTCCTTGACCGCGCGGCCTTTGAAATCGCGCTGTTTCTCCAGGCGAACGGCCACGCGGCGCTGGCGATGCCGGCAAGCCAGGTAATCTCGAAAGACCCGGTGCGCGGACACGTCTGCCACAGGACGCTCGGCTGGGCGGCGGGGCTTGGCCGGCGCGGGCGGAACAACCTGCTGGTGCATCCGTTGTACGGCGCGCGCATGCGCTATGTGACGGTGCTGACGGACGCGCCGCTTGAGGCGGGCAAGCCGGTTGACTCAACCTGCGGCGAATGCGCGGCCTGCGCGTCGGCGTGCCCGGCGGGCGCGATCCACGACTCGGCGGAAGATTTCGACCTCAAGGCGTGCAAGGCGAAACTGGACGAGTTTGTCCGCATGCAGTTCATCGGCCAGCACATCTGCGGCATCTGCGTCAAGGCCTGCAAAGGCAAGGCGTGCAAGTAGGCGGGTGAAACATTTCACTGCGCGCGTGTCTTGCGCTTAAGGAAGAACACCTCGGTGTCGCCGACCTGTTCGGCGCGCACGGATTCGAGTTGCTGCAGTTCCTCCAACCTCATCACGCCCGGCCGGCATCGCGCGACAACGCGCCCGTCGGGAGCGAGAAGCCCTTCCTCCACGAGCCTGTCGAGGAGGCGCAAAAAACGCCCCAGCCCGCGGGGCATGTCGAGCAGCGGGTAGGGCGGATCGGCGAAGATGATGTCATACGGTCCGGCGTCGTGCAGGCGGCGGCTGTTGAAAATCTGGAATGCGCTCATCATCATGACGGCCGTCTGGGCTTCCATGCGGCAGGCGGCGATGTTGCCCTTGAGAGCGCGGACGCTCTGGGCGCTGTTGTCAACAAATAGGACGCGGCGCGCGCCGCGGCTGAGCGCTTCGAGGCCGAGCGAGCCTGTCCCCGCGAACAGGTCAAGGACGTTCGCGCCCTCGGCCCTTTCGGCGAGGATGGCAAATATCGTCTGCCGCACCCGCTCAAGCGGGGGCCGGATGTGGTCGCTCTTCAGAGCGCGCAACTCCCGCCCCCTGTTTTTGCCGCCTCTTATTCGCATTCCGCTCTCTTACAGCCCGCAGCGTTAATCAATGGTGATCGTGGTCTTGGTGGTCGTCGTGATGGTCTTCGTGATGATTATCCTGGTGGTCGTCGCGATGTTCATTGTGGTTACGGTCGCGGTGGTCGCGGTCCTTATGGTCCGGCCCGCTGTGGCCACAGCCGGCAATGCCAAACACCAACGCAACAGTTACCAGTCCCGTTACGATGTACTTGATTATCTTTGTCATCGAATCCTCCTCTGGCAAGAACCGGATTATTTATTTGTCCCCGGCAAAGAATGGGTCGCTTGCGACGCATCATTGCTTCGCTGTTATCATTATTATAGCACATACGAATTACTTTTTGAACTATTCAAATTACATGCCGGCAAATCTTAAATCCCGCCCCTTATAAGAAGCCGGGCAAGAAAGCCATCGTTCTTGCCGTCTTGTGCGTGGCTCGCGCGGTTGCCTTCAATCGCGGTTCCTGCTGTTCTTGTCTTCTTTTTTACCGTCTTCGCTCTTGCGGTTTTTGCCGGCGCCGTCGTCGCGTTTTGCGCTGTCGTGGCTGCCGCCGTTCCGGTCCGCATTGCCGCCCCTGCCGGCGGTATCATGCTTGCCGCTCTTGTCATCGCCGGTGTTGCGATCGCCTTTGTTGTCGTTGTTGGTGTTGCCGCCGTCGCGGTTGGCGTTATCATGGTTTCTGCTGTTGTCCGCGCCGTTCCTGTCGCCGTCGTCATGGCTTCCCGCGTCGCGGGCGTCGCCGTTATGGGACCGGCTATCGCGGTTTCCGGCGTCGCGGTTGTCATTGTTCCCGCCGCGATCGCGGTTATCGCCGTTGCGGTCCGGGCTGTTCCGGTCGCCGTCGCCGCGGTCGTCGCCGCTGTTTCTGTCGGCGACGTCTCGGTTCTTGTCGTCTTCGCGGCGTTTGCCGTTGCGGTCTTCGCCGTTTTGGCGGTCACGGTCTTTGCCCGCGTTTTGGTCTCTATCGCTGTAACCGTCGTCGCGACGGTCCCACCCGCCGTTGCCCCGCTGTATGCCCGGCCCGTCGTTGCAGCCGGCCACGCAAAAAACCACTGCAACGGCCAGCGCCGTCGCCATCATGTATGTGATTATCCTGTGCATCGCATCCTCCTCCGGAAGGCCCGGTTAAACACATGTTTTGCGGCCACGCCCGGCTTGCCGCGAAGCCCGCCGTCGAGCCGTGTCATGAACTCATACGGGAGGCGGCCGGAACTATTCACCCGCCGGTTCGCGAATCTCAAAATCCTCCTGTCGAAAGAATGTGAATAAGATTGGGCGGTTGTGTTGAGGCGTTGTCGCAACCCTTTTTATTTCATGGAGTTCCGCCGTGGCGGTTTGGGCGAAGGCGACCCATTTTCGGTTGACATTGTCACCCCCGTGTGATATGCTTCTTGTGTGACTTTCATGTCGCGTTTTTCTCCTCGCGCAACGAATAATCCAAGAAAAACAATGCTTCAACAGACAGACCTGCTCTGGCAAGAGGTGCTCGCGAAAATCGGCCGCCAGGTCAACGGCCGCCAGTTCGAGACATGGTTTCGCAGGATGCGCCTGATGGATGTCAGCGACGACTCGGTGACGCTTGGCATCCCCGCCGCCTTTTACCGGGAATGGATAGAGAAGCACTATCTTTCGCTGCTTCAGGGTTCGCTGAACCAGGTGCTTGAGCGAAACGTCAAAATCGCCTTCAAACTGGACGCGCCGGAGCACAAGCAGTTGAGTTTCGACTGGCGTGAGGCGCGCGGGCGCGAAAGCGCGGCGGAGGAGGAAACGGAAGAAGTCCCGACGGTCGAGACGATCTTCGAGCCGCTGCGCCTGAACGAGCGGTTCGTCTTTGAGGATTTCGTCGTCGGGCCTTCAAACCGTCTGGCCTACGCGGCGGCGATAGCGGCGGCGGAGTCGCCGGGGAAAGTCTATAACCCGCTGTTCATCCAGGGCGGCGTGGGGTTGGGCAAGACGCACCTCCTGCAGGCCGTCTGCCACGCGGCGCTCAAGCGCGACCCCGCGATGAAGATACTTTTCCTGTCCTGCGAGGACTTCGTCAACAAGTTCATCATCGCCATCGAGCGGGGCGAGGTGCCCTTCTTCCGCGAGCAGTGCCGCGGCGTGGACATGCTGGTCATCGACGACATCCACTTCCTGGCGAACAAGGAGCACACGCAGGAGGAATTTTTCCACACGTTCAATTCGCTCTACAACGCGCAGAAGCAGATAGTCCTGTCCAGCGACTGCCTGCCCAACGATATGACGTCGATGGAGGAGCGCGTGGTGTCGCGGTTCCAGTGGGGCATGGTGGCGAACATCGAGCCGCCGGTCTTTGAGACGCGCATGGCCATCGCAAAGCGCAAAGCCTCGCGGCGCGGGCGCGAACTGCCGAACGACGTGCTGAACTATCTCGCGGAGAAAATCGAGACGAACATCAGAGAACTCGAGGGCGCGGTCATCAAGATAATCGGCTATGCGTCGTTGATGAAGAGACCGATAGACCTCGCCATCACCAAGGAGGCCCTTCGCGACGTGTTGCAGCGGAACCGCCGCGTGCGCCTGGAGGATATTCGCGACGCGGTGGTGGAGCATTTCAAGGTCAAGGCTTCGGACCTGATGTCGCGCAGTCGCAGCAAGTCCATCGCGTATCCGCGGCAGGTGTGCATGTATCTCGCCCGGCATCTGACGGAATGCTCGCTGGAGGAGATCGGCGCGTTCTTCGGCGGGCGGGACCACACGACGGTCCTTTACGCCGAGGATAAAATCAAGGAGGCGTGCAACAGCAACCCGGATATCAAGCACGATGTCGAGGTCTTGTCCCGCAAAATCTCGCGCGGGGCATAAATCCAGCGTGGAACGGCTGTGGATAAGATAGAAGGTTTAGTTGTCCGGGGAGCAAGTAGTTCTTGCTTTACTTCTGGGTTTTATCTGAGCGCGGCGCGATTGAGAAAGTTTCTAGCGAAACAGAGAAGCCATGTTTCAGGAAACTTACACGATATGAAGGTTCCCCAGAGGTAATTTTGGCGACCTATCTGTTTATTTTATATAATTTTGTGTTACAATAGTCGCTTGTTGTCCACAAACTTTCAGCGCATATTATAAGAGATTAAAAGATATACCTCTCTAATTAACTATAATGTGTGGCGTGTTTGTTTTTGATTCCTCGAAGGAGTAAGACATGAAAATCCAATGCAACCGCGGCGTTCTATCGGATTTCTGGTCAGTCGCGCAGGGGGTCGTGCCTTCCAGGCCGACGCGGCCCATCTTGGCAAACATCAAGATCGCGGCCACAAAGGAAGGCGTTGAACTTCAGGCGACGGATTTGGACATAGGCATCAGGTTGAGCGTGCCCGGCGCGGAAGTTGCGGAAGCAGGCGGCGCCATGATTCCAGCGGCGTTGTTCGGCAGTATTTTGCGTGATTCATGGGCGGAGAAGGTCGAGTTGACCACAGAGGAAAACCTCGTCCACGTAATCATGCAGAACAGCCGCTTCAAAATCCATGGCGACGACCCGGAACATTTTCCCGAAGTGCCATCGTTCAACGAGGACAACACATTCAGCATTCCGAAGGCGTCCTTCCTGCAGATGGTGCGGCTTACGTCCTTTGCCACCGCGCAGGAGGACACGCGCTACGCGCTGAACGGCGTGCTCCTCGCCGTGAAGGGCAAGAACGCCGGAATGGTGGCGACCGACGGGCGCAGGCTTGCATACGCGAAATGCAAGATAAACACGGCCGTCAAGAAAGACATCTCCGCGATAATCCACACGAAGGGCCTGCAGGAAATCGAGCGCTCCCTGCGCGAAGACGATGACGCCGTGAACATCACTGTGGACGACAACCGGCTCTTCGCGAAAAGCAAGACCGCGACCGTCTTCACGAAACTTATCGAGGGGACCTTCCCCAACTACGAGGAAGTAATCCCGACCGACGCCGACAAGAAAGTCGCGATAAAGAGAGAAGAACTCCTCGCCGGGCTGCGCCAGTCCGCGAAGATGACCAGCGAGGAATCGCGGGCCGTGCGGCTTCTGCTGGAAAACGGCAAACTCACGCTTTCCTCCTCTTCGCCCGAAGCCGGCGACGCGGTTATAGAGGTCCCGGCGCAGTACAGCGGCGACGCGTTCGAGATACGCTTCAATCCGTCCTTCCTCACGGACGCGCTCAGGGCGATCGCCGTGGAGGAAATCAACATGGAATTCAAGGAAAGGTCCAGCCCCGGCATAATCAGGGTGGGCAAGGACTTCGTATATATCGTAATGCCTATTAATATAGAGTAGCCTTATGGCTAACAGGTCAAAGGGGCCGGAACACATCAAAAACCTGCTGGGCAAGTTTATCCGGAAGAATAAACTGCGCGGGAAAATCGGCGCGAAGGAAATATACGCCATCTGGCCGGAAGCCGTCGGCGCGGACATCGCCTCGCACACGCGCATCACGGCCTTCCGCAGGGGCGTGCTTAGCGTGGCGGTCGATTCCGCGGCGCATTTTTACGAACTGAGCACGTTCTTCGGCGACGAGATAAAGGAAAAACTCAACCAGCACGGCCTGAAGATCGTGATTGTAAAGATAAATTTTCATCTGGACTGAATTTTGACGAGGGGAAGACCGTGACACCCGTGAAAGAAAAAGAAGAGAATCTCACGAACAACGCGGAACGTTCGTCCAACGGATACAAAGCCGTCGATATAAAAATCCTCCGCAACCTGGAGGCCGTCCGCAAGCGGCCCGCCATGTACATAGGGGACACCGCCTCATCCGGCCTCCACCACCTGGTCGAGGAAGTCGTCTCCAACAGCATCGACGAGGCGATGGCCGGCCACTGCAAGAACATCACCGTCACGCTCTACGAGGACGGCTCAATCTCCGTGCTGGACGACGGCAGCGGCATCCCGGTGGACCTGCACCCGGAGGAAAAGAAGCCCGGCGTGGAAATCGCCATGACCATGCTGCACGCCGGCGCGAAGTTTGACCGGCACACCTACAAGGTCTCCGGCGGACTGCACGGCGTGGGCGTGTCCGTCGTGAACGCGCTCAGCGAGTGGCTGGAGGTCGAGGTCTATCGCGACGGCTACGCCTACTACCAGTGGTACGAGCGCGGCGTCACGCAGAGCCCGCTTGAGCGCCGCGGCAAAACCAAAAGGCGCGGCACGCTCGTCACCTTCAAGCCCGACAAGGACATCTTCCCCTCCGTCGAGTTCAAATTCGATATCGTCGTCAACCGCCTCAAGGAACTGGCCTACCTGAATCCGGGACTGCGCATCGTCGCGAACAACGAAAACACCGGCTACAACGAGGAGTTCCTTTTCAACGGCGGCATCAAGGCCTTCGTCAAGCAACTCAACGAGAAGAAGGAAGTCCTCCACACGGACGTGATTTACATCTCCGGCGCCAGCAACGACGTTGCCGTGGAGGCCGCGCTCCAGTATAACGACGGCTACTCCACGACGCTGCTCTCGTTCGTCAACAACATCAACACCCGCGAAGGCGGCACGCACGTCAGCGGCTTCAAGTCCGCCCTCACGCGCACGTTCAACAACTATGGCCGCAAGAGCGATCTCCTCAAGGAAGACGACAAGGCGCTCAGTGGCGACGACTTCCAGGAAGGCATGTCCTGCGTCCTCAGCATCAAGGTTCCCGAGCCGCAGTTCGAAGGCCAGACCAAGACGAAACTCGGCAACAGCGACGTGCAGGGCATCGTCGAATCCATCGTCAATGATTCCCTCGGCACGTATCTTGAGGAGCACCCGCCGACCGCGCGCAGGCTCATAAAGAAGGCCGTGGACGCCTCCCGCGCGCGAGAGGCCGCCCGCAAGGCGCTCGCCCTCGCCCGCAGGGCCAACGTGCTCTCCAGCGGCAACCTCCCCGGCAAACTCGCCGACTGCTCGAGCCGCGACGTCGAATCCACCGAGGTGTACATCGTCGAGGGAGATTCCGCCGGCGGCAACGCAAAGATGGCGCGCGACCGCCGCTTCCAGGCGATTCTCCCCATCCAGGGGAAAATCATCAACGTGGAAAAAGCCCGCGACGACAAGGTCCTCAACCATGAAAGGGTGCAGACCATCGTCGCCGCGCTCGGCACGGGCATCGGCGGCGAGCACTTCGACGCCAGCAAGGTCCGCTACGGCAAGATAATCCTCATGGCCGACGCCGACGCCGACGGCTCGCACATCCGCACTCTCCTGCTTACGTTCTTCTACCGAAAAATGCCCGACCTCGTCAGGAACGGCAGGATATACATCGCCCAGCCGCCGCTCTACCGCGTCGCGCGCAAGAAGCACGAGGAATACGTCCACACGGAAAAGGAACTCCGCGACACGCTGCTCAGGCTCGGCCTCGAGAGCACGTCGCTGGAAATCCGCGGCAAGAAGGCGGCGCTCTCAGGCGCGCAACTGCGCGAACTCCTCGAAATCCTCGTCGCGCTCGGCGACTGCGAAAAGCGCGTAACGCGCCGCGGCGTTACCTTCGAGCAATACGCCGCCAACCGCGCCGAGGACGGGCGCTTCCCGCAGATGGTCCTCCACGGTAAGGACGAACTCAAGTTCTTCACGGATGAGGCGGAGTACACGAAACATATGAGCGGCCTCAGCGGCGCGCAGGGCGAGGAACTTGACGCCGACGCGATCGACGTCCGCGAATTCCACGACAGCAAGGCGATAGAGTCCGCCTTCAGGAAACTCGACACGCGCGGCTTCACCGTCGCCGATTACATCGGCGAGAAGACGGACAAGTGCAAGTTCAAACTCATAGCCGACGGCGAATCGACGGAGGTCTGCTCGCTGAGGGAAGCCGCCGACGCCGTGATAAACCTCGGCCGCAAGGGGCTTGAAATCCAGCGCTACAAGGGCCTCGGCGAGATGAACGCCGACCAGTTGTGGCAGACCACCATGAACCCGGAAACCCGCACGCTCTGCAAGGTGGGCATCGAGGACGCCGCGAAAGCCGAAACGATGTTCACGGTCCTCATGGGCGACGAGGTGGAATCGCGCAGGCAGTTCATCGAAGACCACGCCCTGGAAGTGAAAAATCTCGATATTTGATCCCCCTGAAGGGCGGGGACAGACGCCAAGGAGGCGTAAAGGGGACAGTCCCCATTACGGAGCGCAGACCCCGATATTTATGCGCCTTTGGCGCATTCCTTATTCTTATTACAAATGAAAAATCGGGGGCCAGCTCGTAGATGGGGACTGTCCCCGCGCCCTAATTCCCTCCTTGCCTCATCCTGATTCGACCACCTGAAAACACGAGGCTTCAGTGAGAATAGCAATCATCGGCACAGGCGCGATAGGATGCCTGATGGGCGGCATGCTCAAGGAAGGCGGCCATGACGTAATTCTCATCGGCCGCAATGAGACGACCGTCGTCGCAATCACGCGGCAGGGCGGCGTGCGCATAGACGACTCCCGCGGCAGCCGCCTCGTCGCGCTCTCCGCGACGCTTGACCACCGCTTCGTTGACCGCGCCGACCTCGTCATGCTCGCCGTCAAGGCCTACGACACGCGCCAGGCGCTCCAGGGCATAAAGAACATGCTCGACCTGCAAACCCCGCTCCTCACGCTGCAGAACGGGCTGGGCAACATCGAGGCCGCGGACGAAATCCTCGGGCCGGGCCGCATCGTCGCCGGCACAACGTCGCACGGCTCGAACGTCGTCGCCCCCGGCTGCATCCGCCACGCCGGCGCCGGCGAGACGCTCATCGGCGAAACGGCCGGCGCTCTCTCCGGCCGCGCGCGGCAAATCGCGCAGGCGTTTTCCGCCGCCGGTTTGCAGACGGAAGCGGTCGAAAATATTGTCGGCTGCGTCTGGCTGAAGGCAATCGTGAACGCCATCATCAACCCGCTCACGGCTCTCCTCCGCGTGAAGAACGGCGCGCTTGCGCAAATGCCGGAACTCGCCGCAATCATGCGCGGCGTGGCGGAGGAAGGCTCTCTGGTGGCGCGGTCCGCGGGCGTGAAACTTCCCTGCGGCGAACCGTATGCGAAAGCGGTCGATGTGTGCAAGGCCACCGCGGAGAACGTCTCCTCCATGCTGCAGGACATTATCCAGCGCCGCCGCACGGAGATTGACCAGATTAACGGCGCGCTTGCCGACCGCGCGGACAAGGCGGGCATCGCCGCGATTTACAACCGCTCGCTCCACTCGCTCATCACTGCGCTCGACTCCCTGCGCGACCGGCCCGGACGAGTATAGGCCGCGAAAATCTTGGCGCTGGCGCTGGATTTGCCTTGTTTTCGAGAGAGGGATTACTTCAGTAGATACTATTCTGGTAAGGAGTAAACCATGGCTCTTACAGAATCGAAGATGGTCAATCTCGGCGCCCCCTGCCCCAATTTCTCCCTCAAGGCCGTTGACAACAAGCGCTATTCGCTGAAGGATTTCGCGAAGAGCAAGGTCCTCGTCGTAATTTTCTTTGCGAACCACTGCCCGTATTGCCAGGCGATGGAGGGCCGCATCATCCAATTCAACCGCGATTACGCGGACAAGGGCGTGCAGGTCGTCGGCATCTGCTCGAACGACGCGGTCGCATACCCGGAGGACAGTTTCGAGAACCTTGTGAAGCGGTGGCATGAGAAGGAATACGGGTTTCCGTACCTGTGGGACGAGAAGCAGGACGTTGCGAAAGCGTTCACCGCGGCGTGCACGCCGGATTTCTTCGTGTACGACCAGAAGCGGACCCTGCAATATCGCGGGCGTTTCGACGACAACTGGAAGGACCAGACCGGGGTGACGCGGCGCGATTTGCCCAACGCGGTTGACGCGCTGCTCGCCGACAGGAAGCCTTCCGCCGAGCAGTTGCCCTCAATGGGCTGCTCGATAAAGTGGAAACCCGAAAAGCAGTAGCCTACGGCGTCCAGAGCGTGTCGCTGCCGTTGAGGAACGGGTTGCGGCGCTTCTCGTTGCCGACTGTCGTCATCGGCCCGTGGCCGGGATAGACGACCGTTTTCTCCGGCAGGGTGAGTATCTTCTCGCGGACGCCGTCGATGAGCATCTTGAATTTCCGCGACTCGGAATACTCCGGGTCGGGGAAGTCAGTCCGCCCGATGCCCATCTGGAAAAGCGTGTCGCCGGTGAAGATGACGCCCGGCGTTTTGCCGTCGGGCTTCTCGCAATACAGGCAGATGCCGCCGCGCGTGTGGCCGGGCGTGTGGATTACTCTGAAGACGTTCGCGCCGAGCGCAATCTCGTCGCCCTCCTTGAGCAGTTTCTCCGCGGGCGGCGAGGTGATGTGCGCGCCGAGGAGCGAGGAAAGGTTCGCCTCCGCGTTCGTCAGCATTTCCGCGTCGTCTGAATGAATGCAGATTTTAATTTTCGGGAACGCCGCCTTTATATCGCTGTTTGCGGCCATGTGGTCGCCGTGGCCGTGCGTGTTCACAAGGTAGATGGGGCGCGCGTCCAGCGCCTTTATCTCCTCCACCAGAAAATCCCCGTCGCCGCCGGGGTCCACGACCATCGCGTCCCGCGTGCGCTCATCAACGACGATGTAACAGCACCCGGCAATCGGGCCGACCTCAAAGCCTTTTATTATCATCGTGTTCTCCGGTTTCCGCGTCCGCGCATGAAAGAGCCAAGATGATAGCAGCGCGCTCCGCGGAATGCAATCCGCCCGCCCCGCGAGATTTCGCCGGATGCGCCTCCGGTTTTTCTTGAGAAGCGTTCCGAAGTTGCTACAATGACCGTGCATATCAAGACATTCTGGCCGGCGTGAAGAAAACGGCCGTGACCCTTTCAGCGAGAGTGCGATGCCGGAACCTTATGCAAGCGCGGTGGAGGAAGTCGTCGCCGCGCTTGGGTCCAACGTAACGCGGGGCCTTTCCTCGGCGGAAGCCGCCAGGCGCCTGGACGAGTACGGTCCCAACGAACTCAAGGAGGCGCCTCGCGAGCCGCTCTGGAAGCGGTTGCTCTCCCAGTTCACCAGCCTCATTGTGCTCGTCCTCATCGGCGCGGCAATCGTTTCGCTTTTCGTCGGCGAGGGCGTTGACACAATCGCCATCCTCGCAATCGTCCTGATGAACGGCGTGCTCGGCTTCGTGCAGGAAGAGCGCGCGGAGAAGTCGCTCGCCGCGCTCAAAAAACTCGCCGCTCCCAAGGCCCGCGTCATCCGCGACGGCCAGACGCAGATGATAGAGTCCCATCTCCTCGTCCCCGGCGACATCGTGGAAATCGAGACCGGCGACTTTGTCCCCGCGGACGTGCGCATAATCCACCAGATGAACCTGCAACTCGGCGAAGCCCCGCTCACCGGGGAATCAACGCCCGTCGAGAAAGAGCACGATATCGTCCTCGGCCCCAAGACGCCGCTCGGCGACCGCCGCAACATGGCCTTCATGGGCACAATCGCCACGTACGGCCGCGGCGCGGGGATCGTTACTGGCACGGGCATGGGCACGGAGGTCGGCAAAATCGCCGGCCTTCTCCAGGCCGCCTCCGCCCCGCCGACGCCGCTGCAGGAGCGGCTTGAATCCATCGGCAAAATCCTCATCTGGGCGACGGGCATTATCTGCGTCGTCATATTTATCCTCGATATCATCCGCGGGCCGTTCACCACGAAGAACATCTCCGAAATGTTCATGGTGGCGGTGAGCCTTGCCGTGGCCGCAATCCCGGAGGGCCTGCCCGCCGTGGTTACCATCGCGCTCGCGCTCGGCGTCCAGCGCATGGTCCGCCGCCACGTCCTTATCAGGAAACTCCCATCGGTCGAAACGCTCGGCTGCGTAAGCGTAATCTGCACCGACAAGACCGGCACGCTAACGCAGAACGTCATGACCGTCCGCCAACTTTACGTCGACGGGAAGGTCCTGGATGTGACGGGCGCGTCCGGCCTGCAGGGCGAGGTTACCGGCGGCGGCGCGAAGGCCGCCCCCACGCCGACGCTCGAACGCATGCTCACCGTCGGCGCGGTCTGCAACAACGCGAAACTCGCATTTAACGAGGAAACGAAAACCCTCAAAACCGTCGGCGATCCCACGGAATCATCGCTCCTCGTGGCCGCGGTCAAGGGCGGCGTGGACTGGGCGAAGGCCGCGGAGGCTTATGAACGCATCGACGAAATCCCCTTCGACAGCGAGCGCAAGGCTATGAGCGTGATGGTGCGCGACAGGGCCGGCCGCCCGTTCCTTTTCACAAAAGGCGCGCCGGACGTCGTCGTCCAGCGCTGCACCGGCATCGAATTCGACGGCGAGGACGTCCCGATAAGCGATACGCACAGGGCGGAAATCCTGAAGGCCAACCAGGATTTCGCGGCGGGGGCGCTGCGCGTGCTTGCGGCGGCGTACAAGGAATTGTCGGAAGACGACAAAGAGCCGGAGGAAAATAATCTCGTGTTCCTCGGCCTCTACGCGATGATGGACCCGCCGCGCGCGGAGGCGCGCGACGCAATCGCTCAATGCAAGCACGCCGGCATCCGCACCGTCATGGTTACCGGCGACCACAAGAACACCGCCGTCGCGGTGGCGCAGGAACTGGGGCTTTGGGCGGAAGGAGACGAGGTTGTAAGCGGCGTGGAGATAGACGAGATGTCCGACGGCGACCTGCTCAAGCGGGTCGAGAAAATACGGATATTCGCGCGTGTGAGCGCCGAGCACAAGATGCGCGTGGTGAAGGCGTGGCGGAAGAAGGGCCAGGTCGTGGCCGTTACGGGCGACGGCGTGAACGATGCTCCCGCAATCAAGGAGGCCGACATCGGAATCTCGATGGGCATCACCGGCACCGATGTCACGAAGGAGGCCAGCGACATGGTGCTCACCGACGACAACTTCGCCTCCATCGTCGCCGCCGTCGAGGAAGGCCGCTCCATTTACGCGAACATCAAGAAGTTCATCCACTTCCTCCTGTCGTGCAACATCGGCGAGGTGCTCGCGATGTTCATCGCCTCGCTCGTCGGCTGGCCGGTGCCGCTGCGCGCCGCGCAACTTTTGTGGATAAACCTGATTACGGACGGCTTCCCGGCGCTGGCGCTGGGCGTTGACCCGGCCGAGAAGGACGTGATGAAGCACAGGCCGCGCCGCTCGGACGAGTTCGTCATACCTGCCGCGCAGTTCGGCATCATGTCCATCCAGGGGCTGGTGGTCGCGGCGGCGGCGCTGGCGGCGTTCCAAATCGGCTGGAACCACCGGGGGCTGACCGGCGAGGCGCAATACGAATATGCGCAGACGATGGCGTTCGCGACGCTCGTCATCGCGCAGTTGTTCCACTCTTTCGACTGCCGCTCGTTTCGCAGGTCGATTTTCTCGCACGGATTGTTCGCCAATCCGTCGCTCGTGGCGGCGTTCGTAGGGTCGTTCATATTGCAGATGCTTGTGATGTATGTGACGCCGGTGGGCCGCTTCTTCCAGATAGTGCCGGTCGGCGTTACGGACCTTGCGATAGTTGTTGCGCTCTCGCTAAGCCCTGTGGCGGCGACGGAAATAATCAAATTTTTCCTGCGCATGAAGAGGCAGTGAGACGTGAGGATGCGCGGAATGAGTGTGCCCGTTCGTGGTTTTTCCTCAAGCCCCAAGCGACGCCTTGCGGCGTCCCGACTTATCGGGACCTCACCTCCCACCGGAGGCGGGTAAACCTTAAGCCCATTCTTTAAGGAGCGGGCGATGACGCTGATAGTTTATGATGATATCTATCTTGAGCATGACATCGGTGACCACATCGAAGGCGCATCCCGCCTGACCGCGATAGTCGAGTACCTCAAAGAGAAGAAGGCCTGGCGGGAGAAAAACATCGTTGAGCCGCGCGCGGCCACCGTGGAGGAATTGCTGCTCGTGCACACGCAGTCGCTCGTCGACCAGATCCGCCATATCGCGGAGAGCGGCGGCGGGCACGTTGACGCGGACACGGAGATGTGCCCGCGCTCTTACGAGGTGGCGCTTTACGCGGTGGGCGGCGTGCTCACGGCTATCGACCGGATAATGGCGGGCGAGTCGAAGAACGCGCTGTGCCTTGTCCGTCCGCCCGGCCACCATGCCACGCCTTCGCGCAGTATGGGATTTTGCCTTTTCAACAACGCCGCCATCGGCGCGCGCTACGCGCAGAAGAAGCACGGCCTCAACAAGATCGCGATAATCGACTGGGACGTGCACCACGGCAACGGCACGCAGGACGCCTTCTACGACGACCCCAGCGTCCTGTGTTTTTCCATGCACCGTTATCCATATTATCCCGGCACGGGCTGTTTCACGGAGACGGGCCGCGGCGCGGGCAAGGGCCTCACGATAAACATCCCGCTGCCGCGGGGGTTTTCCAACACGGAGTACGTCGAGGCGTTTGGCAAGGTGATGCGCGAGGCGGTGGAGCCGTTCAAGCCGGACATGATAATTATCTCGGCGGGATTCGATTCGCACGCCGCGGACGTTCTCGGAAATTTCTGCCTTGTGGAGAGCGACTTCCGCGTGCTGACGGAGGAGGTGTGCCGCGTGGCGGAGGCATGCTGCGGGGGGCGCGTGGTCTCAACGCTTGAGGGCGGCTACAATCCGCGCGTGCTGCCGCGGTGCGTGTACGAGCACCTGATGGCGCTGGAGGAGCATTCCTGACTTACTTCTTTTCCAAATTCTTCACCGCGGCCTGATTGCCCACCACGGTTGCCGCGCCGTGTTCGTGCAACTGCCTGCTGCCCACGTAGGTGTAACTGAGCCACGAGATGATTGTCCAGCCGATGACCACCCATTGCAGAATCCACATGCTGGGCCGCATCCACGAAGGCACGGAGGGCAGCGCGGTGTAAAGCGACTGGCACAGCAGGACGTACGCGATGAGAACGCCCTGCGCGACGGTGGTGATTTTCCCGGGCATGTTGGGCTGGACTCGGAGCCGCCCGTTGAGGAGAAAGACGAAGAGCGCGCCGCCAAGGATGAAGACGTCGCGGCTGATGACGATGACCGGCGTGAACCACAGCAGCCTCGACCACCACGGCCAGTAGCCGGTTGACAGAAGCACGCAGGCGGTCATCATGAG
>Ga0315288_10003301_pt1 | contig 20613 bp, 19 predicted proteins | sample YL17G11_20_MG_FD_203454 | JGI IMG/M metagenome (GOLD analysis project Ga0315288, IMG submission 203454) | Sediment microbial communities from Yellowstone Lake, YNP, Wyoming, USA - YL17G11_20 | ecosystem: Environmental > Aquatic > Freshwater > Lake > Sediment | place: USA: Wyoming | collected...
ACGCTATGATATTGTGCAAATTAAGCTCATATATATCGACAGTGCTGCTGAAACCAGGGATGTTATTGATCCACCTACTAAGCGAATAAGCCCCGCTGGCGTATTTACTAAGCTACGTGGGTCAGTACGTGCAGAAATTAAGACCGGTACACCTGGTGGAATCGCCCCTACAGTAGATTCTGGTTACATAAAACTGGCAGAAATACGAGTTTTAGCGGGTGCTGCATCTATTACAAGCGCTGACATCTGGAATGTTACATCTACTTTTAGGAATATAGCAAATAGTAATTGGACTAATGAAACTGATGTTACTTATATTGCGAAAAACCATTTATCACATAGATCAGATGCCCCCGCTGACCACGCTCCTGGCTCGATTACTGCATTGCATATTAACATGGATATTGTGGAAGACGGGGGGGGATTATCAAAAGACCCGCTAACTGGACAAATTAAAGTTATTACAGATGATGTTACTATTGAAAAAGACCCTACAGTAGGGCCTACGTTTGGTGAACTACGTGTAAAAGATGACGGCATTTCTGGACAACATTTAAACCCATCAGTGGCTGGAGCGGGTATTAAACAAGATATAACGGGGAATTTAGTTGCTAATATAGATCAAGCTACTATAATTTATGATGATGCTGATCCTGATAGAATTCGAGTGGGTGTAATTAATGCACTTCATCTTAATACTAGTGTTGCAGGTGCGGGTATTGCGGGTGGAGGTGGTGCTCCTTTGAATGTGGCTTTAGATCAGCGTACTGGACTTGGGTTTAATGGAGACTTAGTTTCTCTTAAGTCTTTTAAACTCTTGAAAAATGTCTTTCACAATCCTTCGTATTCAATGACGATCAGGGAATTAGTGATAGGGCTTGACACATACGTTCGTTTTGAGGCATTAGGAGGTACTTGGAATTTACTTGATAATAAGGGAGTACTTTATTGCATAAACAAAAAAGTTACTTATAATATGTATACAGGATACGATTTTATTTCAACTGATACAAACACTTATGTGTTTTATGTGGATGTTTCTACAGATACTGTTACTCCAACAATAGTTGATGTACAGGTGGCCACATTGAATCAATTTGAATCTTTACTTTCTAGCACCACTACTTTGCTTCCTCTTTATATTTATGATAACACAATTAAAGTCCTATATTCGCCTAATGGAGCGATAGGAATTGATAATATTAGTGAGATAGGTATTAATGAATACGGGGTAACATATCGGTTGACTGTTGGTAAAGGATTTGGTCAGCAATATAGTTCCTCTATTATGAGTGATTCACAATGGAATCTTTTAGGTACATTTCGACGAAGTAATTTTTATTTACGCTTACAGAATGGCAGAATGGCAGTTACCACAGATTCGGGCACGGGAGGATTATCATTTCATGTTTATGAAACAATGGAGTGGTTTATTCAAAGACCTACATACCATCGAATGCAATTACCAGTAGGTACTTATAATTTCCCCGCTACTTTATCATTTAATTTTAACTTAAATGGCGTATATGTTGTTTATACATCATTTGATGTGTACCCAGATTGGTATTCGGCAGGTGTTTTTATAATTCCACAATTGAATATATCGCTTTCTGAGACGTATATCCCATCACCCAATAAGATTATATTAGGAACAATTGATAAAGGAATTTTCTATTGTGAGGGTGGTGGATGTTGTTTTATTGAAGAATCCAATCTTAATTATGCTACACTTTTTGACATAGCAACTGGTTCGACTGATCCGTATGAGTCGGGATGGCATAAGATTTTTCTTAGAAATATAGGTAGTGGGGGGCCATCAATTGGATCAGTTTCAGCTAATATTACTAATAATATGCCTAATAAATGTCTCACCGATATGCCCTGTCAACAAACTCAGATTAATGTTCCCGCAGGTGGATCGACAAGTTTCCAAATCCATCCCAGATATTCGTTCGTAGTTTTAAGAATTCGTGTGAGTCTGACTGCTACTCAAACTCTACAGAGTGAATACAGTTATGATAATATAAATTGGATCATTATGTGGTCAGTGCCAATACTTCCAACTGGGGGGGGGTTTGGATATCGTAATCTTGTTACTTTACCCACTAAAAATTGTAATCGGTTGTATGTGCGGGAAAGTATCGGTGGATCAAGTGTAGGATATGCGATTTTCAGAGTGATTTATCATATTTAAGGAGTGCAAAAATGATTTTTGATTATGTTTATGGAACAGTTAGTTATACTCGTATACGAGAAATGGCCACTTTTAATAAAGTTGAAATCTTATTTGTATTATGTGATTTAGAAAACGATAAATTACAAGTAACAATACGACTGGGATACTTTAATGATCCTAATTATGAGTGGCAGGAATCGCCCATTTCATTGTTGATATCCCCAACCCCAACTTTGGATTTTACGGATTTAAATGTTTTAGTGCCTTATATTAAGGCAGAATTAGACAAAATTAAACCTTAAAGGAGGAGTAATTCATGGCCGATAATTATACGCGAAAAGACTATAAAAATTATGTACAAATCCGTGCCGAAGAAAACAATGAAAGTTTAATACTTATACAAAACAACTTATTGAAACAGGCACAGGTTCTTTTTGGTGAGCATGATATTATTGTAGTTACTAGCTTAGGTACCTTAAATGTTACGCAAAACTCTCCATCACCTACAATGCATGTGATTGTTTCTCCAGGCATTGCTTATTCAAAAATGGGTAATTACATCCAGCAAACGTCAAATACTTTATTATTAATTGATCCCTCCGATCTTCTCTTGGATCGCATTGATATAGTGCAAGCATCGATTGATTGGAATGATGTCACACCTATTATAAGGCCAAGAATAAGCCCTACAACGAAACAAATCGAGCCTTACGAACTATATACCGAGAAGCAAGCAAATATGCAGTTGACCATCAAAAAAGGTACCGCAGGGTCAGGTGTAGCGCCCACAGTTGATATAGGGTGGGTAAAATTGGCGGAAGTGTTTGTGGCATCGGGGGTTGTACAAATTGTTAATGGTGCTATTTATAATGTAACAGCGAACTTTAAAGGACAATTAAATGCGGGGTGGACAACTGATTTGTTTGCTACTTATAAAGCACTACCCTACTTAGAACATAGATCGTCCCTGATGGGTGATCATATTAGTATCACTGGAATTCGACATGAGCATATACAGGGGTCGGCTAGTTCAATCTGGACAATTAATCACATGTTAAACGCAACCCCTTGGACAATTTCAGTTTTATCGGGTACAACACCACCATGTACAATGTATTTGCCACAAACCATTACTATTAATACCCTAGACCAAGTGGTTTTGACATTTGCAGATTCTCTTACTGGTGTCGCTCGATTAGTTTTTTAGTGAGGTATAGAAAATGAAAGTTGTAGAACAACAATTAACTCAGAATTTACGGGATGTGAAAGACATTGCCCCTACAAATGGCCAATTTCTGGTTTGGAATTCAACTTTTCAATATTATGAACCCATCAATCCACCTGAAGTATTGCCTATGGGGGCATTAAATCTACTCGCTAATCCTGGATTTGAACTTGATCAAAAAAATGCTAGTCCATATAGTGTAACATTACGTTCTACTGCAGATCGATGGATATTATTAAATCCTTCCGCGAAACTCACTGTTAGTTGGTCAAATAATCCCGCTGATGTACTTCAATCAAGTGGGTCACTTAAATTAGTTTTTAGCGCATCTGCTACGGATCATTATGTTTATCAATTTGTTGATTCTTTTAAAGTTATTGAATATGCGGGCAGAAAAATTACATTTGCAATGGATTTGAAATCCTCGGTTGGATCAAGTGCATATATTCAATTAGCAGAATATGATGGATCAACGTGGAAATGGGATGACTCCACGTACCATACTGGGGATGGTACGTGGCAACGGTTAACAGTTACTCATAATATTAGAACTACGGCGATAAAGATTGAATTTAGAATACGTACAAATAGTGCATCTGCGCATACCATTATGTGTGATAATGGAGTGGCTTTATTTGGACAATTTAGCTCTTTACCATACATGCCTTTACCTGCAGATATTGATTTATTACGTTGTAAACGCCACTATGATGAAGGGCAAGTAATAGATAGTTCGGAATCATATCGTGACGGCGCTAATTTATATCACATTGATGCTATGATTTATTTGGCACAACCCATGCCAGTAACTAGTTTATTGGTTACAGTAATTGGATCAGTATACGCCTATAATTCAAGTGTCCCTGTAGTTTTGCCAGGTGGTTATGTTGTAACTACAACAGTGTTTCAAGAATATAAAAACTTGTTAACTCGTAAAATTAATGTGGATGTATCACATAATGTTGCGGTGAGTAGACCGGCAAAAATTGATATTAAATGGGTCGCTGAATCACAAATTTCATAGGAGTTTAAATGTGTCGGAAATTGCCGAATTCAAGAACATGCTGATAGAACAAAATAAGGATATAATTTTATTACGCACTAATATTAATAACTTTGTTAAACATGTTCGCCAATCCAAAAAATCAATGGATTTGTTAACTTCAAATTTAATTGTAAAGGTGGATGCTCTTATGAGTCGTGTAAATCATTTGTGTGAGCAGTTAGATAATGGTATTATTAGTAAAATTGAGACTCAAAATAATACTCTCATTACGTCAATGCTCAGTTTAGAAAAAGCTATATCAACATCTAATACAGTATCTCAAGAGCGCATTAAGTGGGAAAAGGAGCGGCTGGATCGACAGACCAAATTTTGGGAAAAAGTTGGTAAGTGGATCACTCCGCTCGTAACAAGTGGAGGCATTGTGTATTTATTACTTGATAAAATCTTGTCTTGATTTTAATTTTAAGGAGTTTAACATGTTAGATAAATTATTTAGTGGTGAAAACGTGGCCAAAAAATGGACATTGATTTTCTTGATTACATTTACTGTACTTCTTCTTGTGGCGGCCATTGCGGACGCTGCTCGAATGGGTACATCATTTGTTGATGCCCTGATGAATGTTGCTAATACTTTGCTTCCATTTTGGGGTATTCCTCTAGGTGGAGTGGCTGTATCAGGCATTATCAACAGATTTTATAAACCTAAAGAGCCACCTACATCATGATTTACAAATTAGGATCAAAAGGACCCGAAGTACGAGCAATACAACAACAATTAGCAGTATTTTTAAAAGTTTCAATATTGCCCGATGGGATTTTTGGTAGAGATACTAAAAATGCGGTCATCAAATTCCAACTTTTAAATATGTTAAATGCTGATGGTATTGTGGGAGAAAGCACTTGGAATGCTTTATTTCCCAAGAATCCGATGCAAGATAAAGCGATTATATCAACCCCTATTGGTCAAAAAATGTGGATGCAGATCTATGGTGATCCGCTTCATGATGCTGATTTCAGAACAAAAATCCAGTTTTGTGATTTAAGTGATTCAATTTCGACCTTAGAACATGTGGTTTTAGGATGGATAAAGAATAAGAAGGCGTTTGTAACCAGTAGTGGCTTTGGTTTCTACTGCCATAAGTTGTGTATTCCACATTTTCAGGCTGCTTTTAAGGCGATTACGGCCGCCAATTTAGGACATGAAATAAAGACCTTTGATGGATGCTGGAATGTGCGCAAAGTGCGTGGCAGTACCGCATTATCGCCCCACTCCTGGGGCATGGCTATTGATTTGAACGCTTATGAGAATCAATTAGGTAACAAAAAATACAAAATGTCACCAAAAATAGTTGAAATATTCGAAAGTTTGCAATTTGAATGGGGCGGCAGGTGGCGTCGATGTGACGCTATGCACTTTCAATTTGCCCGTTATTAATCCAACGATTAATAAGAATTTCCTTATTAATCAAATTGGCCAATTCGTTTAATAAGGGACATCCAAATCGGTCTTATAAAGACCTCTAAGGGCCATCTGGTTAAGTTTTAAAAGCCATCAGTTAAGCTCTTAACCGATGGCCCTCCTTCTCTTTTTGCAGATAAAATGGGAATATGAGGCATCTAATTATATGTTGGATGCCTCGTTGTTAATTACGTCAGGCATAATCACAATATTATCCATTTCTGTGTATTTAATATTAATGATTTGATATTGCCAAATCTTAACATCTAACTGTAAATTGTTTAATATTTGGAGGATATGCTTATCCGAACTAGGGATCATTATAATTATATTGGCTATTGGACTTGTGTTTTTAATTACATCAATTACTTCGGTATAATATCTTAATTCTGACCGATCAGTTAATATTAAGATATAAGATGTTTCACCGTTTTCTTCGGTCACATAGATATCACAATAATAGACGCCTTTTTTAGTGTGGATTTTGTAATGTCGGCGGATATCTCTGGCGCTTTGTAACCTAGCATTTTCACACATATCATCCATAATTTTTGTTCGCAAAACATTAAAATTAATATCTCTTTGTTTACGTTTTCGTGGTAATCTAACATCTCGTGAACCCACATTACCTTTGCGATAAACTTCTATTTCCAATTCTTGTGCGCGTGTTGAATCATAAACATATAATATACCATCAATATTCATGAAAAGATCAAATGTTTCATCAGTTTTATATGTTCGCCTTTGGTTTGAGTTAACAATAAATAATACAGATTGGAGTAATGCTGTTGATTTGCTTATATTACGTGATGTGGCGAATTTTTGGACGGCTACGATCATCGCTTGCAAAGGTTGTGGCTCTTTTTGGATAGCGGGAAGCGCTATCTTTCTAATCCAATCATGAATTTGTTGTGTCTTATTCATAAAAACCTCTTTTGTTTATAAAAATAGGACAGTATTATATTTAGCCAAGGGAGTGCCCGCCTGAAAGTAGACACTCAAAATAATGTTGTGTTTATAATACTGCCCCACAGAACATTAAAATAGCAGTCTGTTCATAAGCGTTTGGCTAATTTCTAATTAGGAATTAGCCAAAAGTAATAAACAGCATTTCTATGCTTGTTTTTGGGGTTTTTCGGCCTTAGTAGAATATTCTGGCATCTCCAAAAGCGCCTTGGGATCATATGCATACACCAATCCCTTGGTGACATAAATTAAGTCATCGTCGGGTGTGGGTTCGAATCGTTTGCGACCCGGATGGTTCACCGTGAATTTTGTGATTTTGAGCTTCATCGTGATTGGACTCATACCACTTTGTTGGCAAAACTCTAGGGTTTTGCCCCTAAAAATGGCTAATGGGAGGCCGATGGGAGACTCTTTGATAATTTGGATAATCCGATCTCTAAGTTCACCCTCTTTTTGCACACGTTTTCTACCCCCCCCATTACCTTTTTTATAGAACCAACTCTCAATCGTAACGATTAAGCGATGGAGGTAATCAGGTAAATCATCGATTAGAGACAAATTCTCTTTGAGCATCTCGATTGTATCTGTCTCAACCCGATCTTTTACTAGATCGGGATCGTCAATGCTACAGTACTTGATTTCCTGTGCCAAGTACTGTCGCATTATTTGTTCAGCTTTACTTATTTTTTGTTCCATAACATTATCTCCTTTGCAGATAATTAATATAATATTGTAACTTTTATAGTTCGTCCGCATTCGCAGTTGAATTCGTCATTGTCCATTTCTAACCGCCGTTTATTGTGGCAGTAAGGGCATTCCCATATAGCATATCCATTTTTATATATGCTTTCTAGTTTCGATCGCAGAATCCCTTTCTTTTCTGGTTTTTTTGTTGTTGTTTCGGTTTCCATCTTAAAGCTCCTTTTCTTAATATTTGTTAACACGTAAATCGCAAAAGCCATCAAAAATCTTTAGTTTTTTCTGGCCTTTGCGATTTTGTTATTTTATCAGCCCCAGTTAACTACATCACCTACCCAAATCCAGCATTTTGGACATCGTTTGTGGCCAATAACCTGTGGTTCACCCACATATACCGCTGAATAACGGCGTGATAATGCTTGTTTAAGTCGTAGTAAGCTCTTTATGTCCTTTTCTGAGCGATCTTTCTGCCTAGGAAAGTGCTTGGCATAGTCCAGGTAATCCTGGATTAAGTCTTTCAAAAAAACTTCTTGCCCTCTTTTGGGGTCAAGGCTTATGCAGTATGTTCGTCCGTAGTGTCTCATGTTATTCTCCTTCTGCCGCGATTTCGTCTAAGAAATTGGGGATGGCCATTTCCACCAGTTGCCCAAATAAAGCCAACTTGACATTGTCATGGCGTTGCCACACGTCAAAAAGGGCTAATTTGATATCGGAGTAAATGTCAGGAAATTCGTTAATGGGTACGCCTTGGTAAGTGTCCCCCTTGCCTTTGTGTTTGCCTCTAGCGAGGTCTGTAACCATTCTAGTTGTCATTTTAATGCTCCTTTGGGTTTTTAACCCGCTTTTTTTAATGTTCTAAACAATCTAACACATATATCGACAAATCAATCAAAAAACGTTAAGTATTTTTAATAAGTAATTGCATTTCCTTGTTCATCAAGGAAAAAACGTGGTCTTTCAGATTTGTGTTGTTTAATTGTATCTTTTATAACGGCTTTCAAATTGTAAATTCTATCTTTAATTTTATCATCTGTTAAATCCACATAATCTTCTAGTAAAGGATCATATTTTCTTTTAGGTTCTTGTCCTGTCAACATAGCATCATAATCTAAAATTTCATTTTTCCAGTGCTCAATATTACGTATAAGTGATTTTTCTCTTTGAGTAGGATTAGGGGGATTAAATTCTTCTATATCATCTAAAATTTTAGTAGGCTCTGGCTCTGGCGGGATTTTCTCAAGCAGTGCTGTTTGCAAAGCGGCTTTAATATCTTTAATAGGCGTGTCTTTAACATAAGAACTACTAAACACTATTTCTTTATTTGTTACTCTAAATGGTATTTTGTTGCCATCAGCATCATACATCTGTCCAGTCACGCTAATTATTTTGTTGGGCAGTTCTTCACTCAATTCATGTACTAATGCGTGTTCGTTGACAAAATAATTCTTTGCCCAATCAAGCACATTATTAACTTCGTTTTGTATATTTGTAAATGTTTGGTCAGGATTATAAATTCGCGCAACACCATTTTTATACCATAATTTACCTCTCCATTTATCTGGTATAAACCCTTCGCCAGAAACAGGGCCAATACCTTGTCCGCTCCCCGCTATAATGTACCCTATTGCCTCTATAGTAGTTGGAGAATATAATCGATGTAAATCTTCTTTCGTCATGCCTGCTGGTCTGTTTGTTTCAGCTAATCTGATACTTGCCTCTTGTTTTTGACTAGTAATAGGTTGGACAGGTTTTACTGGTTCGATGGGCGCTGCTGGTGGCGCAGCGGGGGTTTTCATTGGTTGTGATGTTTGTAACATATCTTGAATTAGTGCATTCTTATCTTCCCATCCTTTGGTCTCATGAATTTTCTTAACTATATCAAGCATTGTACTCGCATGATCAGATAATTCATGATGGCCACTTGCCGTAGCAGTAAGGACTATCTTACCTAATTTAGTTCGTAAATCCCGAAACTTGGCGTACATGTGACTTCCCTTGCCTGTGTTCACATCGTTTACGATGCTACCCAAAACTTTCTGCACGTTTTTGGTAACATCGTCAGTCAAAACCGCTTTGGGCGATTTCAATTCAATTGTAGGCCCCACATCGCGGGATGATGGCGCTTCCCCCACATCCTGGGGGCGCACCCATACTTTACGTTTAAATCCTCGTTTATCTGTGATCATTTTCGGTATCAGGCCCTGTCGGCCTTTCAAAATCTCTTCAATAAAAAGTTGCTTTACGCTTTTTGTTTTCACAGCATGCTCCTTTGGGTTTTTAACCCGCTTTTTTTAATGTTCTAAACATTATAACACACGTATCGATAAATCAATCAAAAAAATTAATAAATATCGAAATATTTAATCATTTTGTAGCCATCGTTGACTAAGTTTGTAGTATGCCCCCACTCGAGAGTTGGGTGTAATCTTGAACTCCTCATCTTTTGATGCTATTTGTGTGAGTGAATTAACAATATCTCGCCGTCTAATGCCCTTATTTCCCCGTTTTTTAAGCGCTCCCACCATAGCATTGATCTTAAAGTAGAATACGCCATCCTCTTCAGCACGAGCGTGGAAAAATGCCGATGTTTTGCGCCCTGGTTCCGCCCCTCGGTTTGCCTCGTCATCAATTGTTTCTATTTCCACACTTTCTGTTTCCATTACCTCCAATATTTCATTTGCTAGCTTAAGTTCGTAAGACTGATCTTCGGGCATGGACTCTTCCTCATCAAAATACGCTTGGATAATGGCCTCAACGCATTCATCATCGTCTATTTCCACTCCAAAAGCTCGATTGTACCGCTTCAATCCATACGATAATACCCGCAAGGTGTCTAGTGTGCGGTCTTCCATAGAGAATTTATAAACAGATAAATGATTATTTAGACTTTTATATAGAGTTTTGCATTCCCCCAAAGTCAATTCGGGAGTTAAAAGTATGGTCTTACCCAATATACTAAAATCAGCCGATAAAAATTGATTCCACATATCGTCAGGTACCGCAAAGTACTTGCCTATAACCACACATCTTGATTTCATCCATCCGTACCGATCGTATGGCAAGTTATTAGTGGTAACAACTAAGTTGGCGCGCCATTTCTCTTTAAATGACCGGTTATACTTCTTTCGGATGCCATGCGCATATGCCTCTTCAATAATGCGTAACGCAGTCTTTTCCATTATTTCGAAGTCAAAATTATCAATAAGGAATGGTAAGTTTTCAAGCTGGGTAACTAACTCTTCAATTCCAGCAAGTGTGGACGAACTTGTTACATTTGCGCCTTCGAATAACCCAAAAAAGTGGATAAGCTTTTCTGCAACAGACGTTTTGCCTCTCGATGTGCGAGTGTGCTGAAGTAACAAGATAGGGAACGATTGTAGATGTTCCACGCCCTGGAATCCCGCCCATCCTTTGATTAAATTCACACTTTTTTCGAATTTAATCGATAAGACTTCGCAAAATAATCGATTTAGTTCATCAATGTTACCCTCCCCAAATCTAATTTTAACGTGGTGGCCAAGTACTTCCTCTAAAACTTCTGTATGTTCCTGATTTTGACTAAACATTAATGTATGATTAATGCTATCCTGCACCGCTATTTCATGATTTTTTATTTCATCCTGTATAAAATAAAAAAAGCCATCAACGTCGTGCTGATCAATGACAGGGGGGGGTTTAAGCTCGATACTATTCATAAAGGATAAGAGTGCTACTTGGTTGGATGCTCGCATTGCTGTAGCACGAGCAAATGTTTTTTTATACAAAGAGTTAAGCTCTAATGTTTTGTGGATTTTTCCCATACTATTGCGAATAACAACATAATCATCAGATTCCCATCCCCGCTTCAGTCGATAAAATCGGACATCTTTTTGATTAGTCATACACATACCACCTGCACGATAGATAAATCCATCTTCGCCTCGGTAGTACCTATTACTAACAACATCGACAGATAAATCACCACTTTCTGTGTCTAATATTTGGCTATCTAAATCCGTCCATCCCAACTTTTGGATCAATTCTTGGGATGTAAATGCACCACACACAAAGCAATGATAGATTCCCGTGCGCACGTTAAGTCCTGCCGAAAAGTGAGCATCTTGATGGTCTGGTAAGATACAGGAAAAGTTGATCCACTCGCCTCTATCACAAAAATCATGACTAATTTCTTCTCTGATCTTGTTAGATACAGCATCAACCAAATCCTTTTTCTTTTTGGCCTTAGGTTTATCATTGATAATATCTTTATATCCAATGGCATTTAGCAAACTGGGAGATATTAAAACACTATCTTCTTTTTCATAAACAGTAGAAATAAAAGCGATTTTATTGTTTTTTGCGTACCCCCGGAAGTCACCAGGCCGACGTCGCAACCCGAAAATTGGGTCTGCTCTGTGTACATCAACATAGTGAGATGTATCATTTATTACAATAGGGGGGAGAACGTGGTAGATAAATTGGATCATCGATGAATTTAGACGTCTCAGGCCCGAATAATCGATAAAATGCTTGAGACATTCCTTATCAAACCCCAAAACTATATGGACGGAATATGTAGATGTAAAGTATGCCTCTGAGACACACTTGGTACCATCAAATATTGTTTCGGTTCTTTCGATCAGGTCTAAAACCGTCGGCAATTCAATACTGATATCCTTCGGAACATCGTAATCAACATCAAAATTGAAGTTATCAAACTTACCATTCCAATGCTTAATTCCGTGTCCCGCCGCCAAAAGATGTGGATTGATGGGTATTAAATCCCGCACTTGAGACGTCTTCGAAGATGGGTCAGATTGATTCATGAAATAGGCCGCCTAATCCGTGATTACTTATTAATTAATACGGGTAAATACGCGAAAACGTAAATTATTCTTCTAACAAAATCTCAAAATTTTTGCCATCAAATATTTTAGTACGACTCTTTTGTATAGATTCCTGTTCTATTTGAGGTATGGACATCTGGAATCCGCCCATGCCACCCATACCCCCGCCTGCTGATTGCACAAATTGATTAACGGCTTGAGAAACAGCGGGATTAAGGAAAGCAGGTACTTCGAAAATATTAATTTGCCCCGATTCTTTTTGGCCTACATTCAATTCGCAGGGTGTTAATCCCCGATCACGCAGAATATCATTGATAGAACGATAAGTAGATAATTCTGATTGAATCCTGGCTAATTCTTCCTGTTCATTCTCACGAGGTATACCAACAAATTCAAATCGCCAGTTTTTACTAATCTTTTGAACTATCGTATTACATACTCCCTCGATATACTTCAAGAGTCCTGTCAAACCCCGTGATTTACTAAACTTTTGGCGTGCTTCTACATTTTCATTGTTAATAATATTTGTCGAGTTCTCGGTTCTAATACCCAATTCGGCCATGTCTACACCCATGATAGCTGCAATCATGTTCATAATGAGCGACATGTACTTATAATATTCCATTTCTCTGTTGGTATTACCCATGGATACCCACCCAGGTGATCCACCCCCATCAGCAGCTGACGGCGTGGACACAATTGGTATACGCCATTTACCTCCCGTGCCTTGCATTACCTCAATCCAATATTCTTGAATAGCAGTAATGGTTTCCTCATCTGCGCCTGGAACAGCTATAAATCCACGAGGCAGATTGTCATATTTAAACTGTTTGCGATTGTATTCTAATCCCAAAAGCAAAGAAGTAACCATATCAATCGCTTGTTCTAAGTAGCTGTAACCGTATCCAGCGCGACTAATCTCAGCAGTAGGATTCATACAAGAAAAAATCAGGTCTGGGTCTTGATATTCAGCAGTAATTTGGCCATCGATAATTTGCACGTATTGAATGTTTTCTAATTCGAATTGTTTATGTGGCCACGGGTTATGTTCACCTAAAAATTCGGTTGTACGGCGGATAGTGCTACCATCCATGAGGAAAAAGTCGAATATTCTGCCTTTAGTATCTCGTCGTAATTCGATACATACCTGATCAATCGTATATGTTTCTTCTACAAGCTTTTGCACGAAGTTATTAAAATGATCGGTGCGGGGCACGTCAGGTGAGTCTCCAAATCCCGTATTTACAAAGAAATCAATCATCGATTTGATTGGTTGATTATTTTCATCATAAACTTGAAACCCAGTTTCGATTTTTTGGTGTTGTGGTTGACAATATTGTTCTACTTGTGCTTTACGTAAGTTAACTATAGCGCGGAATAACGGGTCACGCCTGGCCACTCGTCGCAGTACTTCATAATCTATATCAAGCACTCGTTCGCGTACTCCAGCATGCATCCCGAAATTCCAAAACAAAGGAGAAAAGAAGTACGATTTGACTTGTTTGAGAAACTTTTCCCAGTCCCCGCGGCGTCGTTTGGGTACATCGCCTTTAAGGAACAGTTCCATTTGTTGGCCAGGATCAACATTACGGCGGCTTTTGCGGGTTGCTTTTGGTGTATTCATTATGCTACCCACAATCTGCGGGTTATTTAAGAGTTTAAGCATATTCTTCCTCGTTATGATCTAACATTTGTTATTATGTATCTCCGTCCCTAATAATCAGAGTCACATTTGGATACTGTTATACCTTGTTTTACCTTATAGTGATCGGGTACTTGATGTTTAAGTATGACTTCTTGTTTTGTATCATCTTGTTTCTGTTTCATGTTTTGATATAGTGTTTTGGTTTTGCTAAATGCATCAACATTTGTGCCTGCGTATACAGATAATGCGACCGCCCAATATTTATCAGCATGGTGCTTATCGTTGGCCTCAACATCGAATCGTGGGTATCGAGATGTGCTCGTATATGTTTTTTTGATAGAATTAATCTGTAACATCAAATCACGATGACGTATTATTTCAATATTCCCTCGTTCAAAGCAAATATAAAGTTCGTTACTTAGTTTCGTTTTTGATTCTGGGGTGAATGTTACGCCTTCCACGATATGTCTAAACTTTCTGCCCACATTTTCGACTAAGTTCATGCCCAGGCCCGTATTATCAAAACACGCACGGATCACCTTTTTGGACGCCAATATTTGAGATAAAACTTGCTCCTGTTGTGCAAATTCTGTCTGCTTATATGTGAGCATACATATCATTTTAAAGCGCCCATTTTCCTTTTTCATCAAGACAATTTCAGTGGCGTGATTAGTCCTGCCTATATCAACCCCCATAAACAAGTCATGTTCATCTGATGATAACAATTCATCAACAGTACGGTACCACTCGTCGATTTGAGATGCATTATTAATCCAGTCCCACGGGATATACGCATCCACATCCTCCAAAAATGCTAATTCATATTCCTGTAGAAATTCCTCTAGGGTCATATTTTGATATATTTCATTTAGAATAGCATTGCCGAATCGGCGCACTCGTTCTTCAGTCGACAATGTAGGTGCTATTATCTTAGCATTCTCTATGTTTACGCATAAACGCGGACATTCCCACCAATATACATCTAGACGCAAATAATCAGGATATCGATCTCGATCAGAATAAACCCGCTTAAACATGTTAGAAGATCCAAATGTAGTAGACCCTATCTGCAATCGATAATATACCAAGTCTTCCCGATTCTTCTCTCCGCCAACTAATGATGGTAACGCAGCCGTATATATTTTTTCAGGATTTTGATAAAATGCAAACTCGTCGAGAATAATATCCCCCCCCTTCCCACGTGGAGGGCGGCACGGTAACGATATCAATCTCGATACGCTTTTCCCATCATCGTCGAGAAACTCAAGTGTAGTTTTACTTTCTGATACTAACTTTTTTCGAATACCTAAAGGTAAATCATAATATATCTCCTGCGCTTCTCTTATTTTTTCCTTAGCATCATCCAGATTATAGGACACAAACTGCCTAGTATATTTACGGTACATATGGGCATTTAGCAAACCTTCGAATGCTGTCAAGTAGCTATATCCAATACGTCTGCTTTTGCGCACAATGCTAAATGTAGGCGCTTTGAGGATCATGTCCCACTGATAATCATATAAGCGTGCGGTCATGATTTTCTTGATCATCGTGGCAAGCATATCTTTGTTGCGGGCTTGTTGTTCTTGTATTTCGTATGGGTCTATTGATCTATTCATAAAAATAATATGTGGAACGATGTATGTCTTGTATTAAACCACGGTAAGCCAATTTATCACATCGTTCCACATCTTAAAAATTGCGCAAAAAATCCGTTACGTTATGCCGTTGTCCACGCAGTACCTTCATGTAATTTTACATTCTCGTATGATACAAACAGAGTTAAGAAATTAGTCATTTCTGCTTTAATATGCGCCTGCAAATCTGTTATGTTGTTATCATATTGATAGAACGCAACTTGCCTGCGTATTGATGCATTGTAATGCGATAATAGAGGTTTTCCCAAAGGGTCCTTTACCTCAATTCCCCAATAATTGTTTTGCTCAGGGAACTGTTTAACAGTTAAATGGGCAATGGTGGAGCCTCCAATTTTCATTACTGCTTTAGAAATTGCCATAAAATTACCTCAAAGTCCAAAAGTCAAATGCTAAATTAGAATTAGTTAGATAAGACCAAGGCAGATACCCACACCCGTGAATTCCCCAAGATATTCCCCAACTATTCCGCATAATCCACATCCATTCATTATCAATTAGTTTTAATCCCACAATCGCAATTGCGTGTCCTCCCTCACTAGATTCGCCACGCTTAGGCAATGCTATATAAGGCTTTGCTGCGGTTACAACGTCAATCTGTGCAAACACCTCGATTCCGCACACGAATGGGTATCCATCTTTTAAGCATGATAGCATATCATTCACCGTCAAGAGTCGGTAATACTTTGTCGGTTTATAGTTTTTCATAGTATAACATGATGATGGGGGTTTCTTGGCAAAATTGGCAATGTTGTATGGCCAAATATCTTCTTTACATACTCCTTTATCAGCAAGCGCTTTCAAAGCATCTCGTAATGATGCACCACTGTCTTGTGCGGTTTCGTTATTACGTTTTCTCGTTTCATAATAGAGAAATAACCTAGAGTAATTTGACGTGATTTTTTTGGATCGTTGTGCAAATTCAACAAGTCCGTCCACAACGGCGTGCGCCGTACACGATCCCAACTCCCCCTGATCGCTAACAGGAGGCATCTTTTCCCGCAGATCAACTTCCTTTTTAAAAGGGAGTCGCAGAAAAGGTTTTTTTAGTCTAAGATCACGGGGATCAGGAATATCCCGTTTCAAATTCAATTTATATTGCATGTGTATCTCCTATACATTAAATAAGTCCAATGCCCTCTCTAATGCACCATCATTAATATCTAATAAGGGATCTAATTTACTTGTGGTCTTATCGAGGACATCATCTAAGTTCTTATACCCCGTAATTTTACATCCTCGATTTTTTATGTTAAAATTAAGGGTATCAAATACTTGTAATAGCCATTGTAGATTTGATCGGTCTTCTGTATCCCGCAATAATATAATGGGTTTAGAGTAAAAGTTGTTCTCAACATGTTTTACTGCACTAAAAAGAGTATCAAATTTCTCAGTGATGACAGGTACAATTTCCATATCGATCTCCTATTTTATTAAACTAGCCAAGAATCCATCAGATGTAAAATGATCTAACCATTCAACTACATTATCAACCATTTCGGCACTGTTGGGTAAATGATCAAATAAAGGTTTTATTCCTTTTTTGAATTCGACCATAGCACGTGTCGCCACATCTTTTTGTGAGTTTGTTATTAATTTAGATTTGCTCAGTGATTTGTTTTTCACAAGTAATGCCGATGAATCGACAGCATCAAAGTGCCCTGCCTCCCAATTTTTGATCGATTTATATGCCGTTACAAATGTAGATACATGCTCCGTTAATCCAGCGTTCTCATTCTTCTTATGAAAAAACGTATAAAACGAGTATTGATCCTTTATATTGCCCGCACCACTTATTTCCATTAATTTCCAGCTTTTTGCGTGTGTCTCAAATTTTTTATCTTTACCTTCTCCTTTTATATCTTTCACGCATTGCCACATCGCTTTTTCAAATGAGAATGCTTTACCACTCGATAACATAATGGCATCAGAAAACGATTCATCAGGCAATTTTTGTGTCTTTTCAATGCCCTTTTTATTCAAGGGCTCATGCGCACACTGATCCACAATCCCATGTGTGCGGTCTTGTTTTATAACATGAGCTATAATCATATGAGTTAATTCGTGATTTAATGTACAAGAAGGCACATGCCCACCACGCAATTTTTGCTCAGTTCCCGATAGTCTAATTCTTGATTTTATTACTCCACCCTTTCCAAAATTCAATGGCATATAATCGCCATTTATTCCTGATCGTAGAGATTCAGGATCGTCTTCAAAAGACTTATATGTTGCTTGTTTTGATAGGAAAGCAAAATCAAATGATAGCGATGCTGGATATTCATTATCAAGAAAATTCTGTACTCTTTCTTTATAAACCGTTTTATCCATACCAAAATCTTGTGCTGTCATCGAGGCCATCGTCATTTTCTTGAGATGAACTTTAGCATCATCCGATGTAGTGTGAAATGCATATGTTTCATAATCATCAATATAATGAGACAATAAATCAGTATATCCACTCCTGGTTTGCCATGCTCGATAGTATACACTCATATGTTCGCCACCCGCTAGTGCCTCCGATGCAATCCAATCCAATTTTTTTCTGTTATTTTTCAGAATGACTCGCATATCATCCAATCTTTTTTTAAGATTTTCGGGTTCAGTGGGTAATTTTACAGCTGGCTTGCGCGCTTTTTTTTCTATCTCATTCAGAATATTGTCAGCATCTTTTTCGGTAGCCCTTGGGGTGGGGGGTGTCCACTCCTTTTCGGGTTGGAATCCATCTTCATCTGGTGGTAATGCCCCCTTAGGTACAGGTTGCTTTTTCTCCTTTTTCTCCTTTGTGGGATTCACTTCTTCCTTTGGTTTTTCAGTTGGTTTTTCTTTAGGTTTAGTTGGCGTTTTTATAGGTGCTGTTGGCTTTTCCTGGAGCATGCCTTGTATTAGCGCGTGTTTTTTGCTCCAACCTTTAGTCTCGTGTATTTGCTTAACTTTATCCATCATTTCGGATGCATGAGTAGCTAATTTATCATTTCCTACTACCTTAGCAGCTTCCGATATCTTTTGTAACTTATTCCTCAAATCTCGGAATTTGGCATATTGATGACTACCTTTACCAGACGCTACATCATCAACGATCGATCCAAGTACTTTTTTAACTCGACTCGACACATCATCTTCGAGTGCTGCTTTAGTTTGTTGTTGTGGTACTTCTACTTGTTTTGATGGTTTAGGAGCTGCGGCTGCTTCTTCTGGTTTTACCCATACTTTACGTTTAAATCCTCGTTTATCAGTAATCAACTTAGGTACAAGCTGACTACGCTGCTTAATTAATATTTCAACAAACCGACCCAATACGCCCATTGTTTACCCATTTTTCAAAAAGAGTCAATAATTCGATCAAAATATGAAGGAGGTGCAGTATCAACATTCTTTGCCATATCAACCACGATGTTTTTTAACTTTTGTGGTACGTCGGGCTTGTCATTTAACTTATTAGAAAAATTCTGCATTTCCTCCTTTATTCCACCCTCCCAGAAAGCATTCTCATAATCTAAATCACTTAAAGTCTTAGTATACTTAGCTCTTACCGCATAGTCAGATATCAATGCTTCATATCGCGCACTCACGTTTTCTTGACTAATAACATCTTGTTTTAGTATAACAAACTGGGCACTGCCAGATACAATTTCATGGTATTTATGGCTTTTATTTTTATCATTACTCACTATGACAGGCGCATATCCCACGTTTAGTCGTGTGGCACCCATGCATGCCCATGCTTTTTGAGCATCTATCGATGACATACCTCTTGAATCTGATGATAAACCACCAAAATGATTTATTAAGTTAATATATGATTGTCTACCCAATCCTATACCCCGTGATGTCTCTGACGTAATTGCTACTCCATTGGTTGCTGGTGCTTTGTTTTTGGAGTGTTCTATCATCCAAGTACCAACTTCTTTCATATTATCATCGTAACATCGAATTGTTGTGTTGCCTATATATGCTCCTGTTTTTTCGGATACATGGGGTTTTACATAGCTATCTGTAGTTATTAGAGTATATGTTTTGTCTCCTACCTCTATTTTGGTGATCGGCAATATGTTTCTCGTCGATAATGCTATAGCTTGCATTGCAGAATAAGTAGGGTCTTTTTTATAATCTGTCAAACCTCCTTTTATTTTTGATTTTAGTGTTTTAGACAACTCTTTATAGTGGTCTATATTATTGGGTACATGAAGATTTCCCATAGGTACTTTAACATATGATTGCAGCCTTTTTTTATAATCTATGTATGTGCTGCTTTTTTCAAAAGATTCTATGTAATCATCATATTCTTCTACATCAAAGTCTTTATGAGCATCCCAAATGTTAGATTCTTCAAATTTCGTACGGGTGGGCTTCTTTTCTTTAGCAGGTGGTTTCTCAACTAGTTTCTCAACTGGTTTCTCAACTGGTTTTGTTTCTTTAGGTTGTGGTTTTTCGGTTGGTTTTGTTTCTTTAGGTTTAGGTGGTGTTTTAGCGGGTACTGTTGGCTTTTCCTGGAGCATGCCTTGTATTAGCGCGTGCTTTTCGTTCCATCCTTTAGTCTCGTGTATTTGCTTAACTTTATCCATCATTTCGGATGCATGGTTAGATAATTTATCGTTACCTGCTGCCTTAGCAGCTTCCGATATCTTCTGTAACTTATTCCTCAAATCTCGGAATTTGGCATATTGATGACTACCTTTGCCAGCCGCCACATCCTCAACGATCGATCCAAGTACTTTTTTAACTCGACTCGACACATCATCTTCGAGTGCTGCTTTAGTTTGTTGTTTAGGTGCATCTACATGTTTATCGGGTTTAGGGGCCGCGGCTGCTTCTTCTGGTTTTACCCATACTTTACGTTTGAATCCTCGTTTATCAGTAATCAGCTTAGGTACAAGCCGACTACGCTGCTTAATTAATATTTCAACAAACCGACCCAATACGCCCATTGTTTACCCATTTTTCAAAAAGAGTCAA
>Ga0315288_10003302_pt1 | contig 20608 bp, 18 predicted proteins | sample YL17G11_20_MG_FD_203454 | JGI IMG/M metagenome (GOLD analysis project Ga0315288, IMG submission 203454) | Sediment microbial communities from Yellowstone Lake, YNP, Wyoming, USA - YL17G11_20 | ecosystem: Environmental > Aquatic > Freshwater > Lake > Sediment | place: USA: Wyoming | collected...
ATCGCATAGCGCATTCTCGCCGTTGCCATATAAGGAAAAAGCGGAGGCAATTGCGTAAGATGGGAATCGATTTATCTGCTATACGTTGTTGCATTTTTCAACCTAAAATGGCGTTGTAGGATTAAGCTGTCATTTGACATGCGACCGCCTGCTGCGTACGGTGGGTATTGGACAGCTTTAGCACAGAGGGATTTATCGGAGTACAACGAGCTGCGATTCAATCTGCGAACCGAAGGGCCTGTGCCACCAATGGAGTTTGGCATTCGGAACATTGAGGGCAAAGAAGCCAAAACCTTCATTGCACCTTACGCACAAGCACCCGGTGAAGATGGTTGGAGAGAGGTCCGGGTACCGTTACTCGCACTGAATGGTCTGGAGAACCTCACCTCACCGCCGCTTGATGTACTCTTTGTCGCAGTTAGCAATGCCTATCGGAGCGGCAAGGCAACAGTCTGGGTCGATGATATCCGTTTCGAGCACACTGTCTGCGCCAAGGTGAAAGTGGCAGATTTCGAGTTGCCGTCAGCAGGGAGTGCCAGCCATTCAACATACCAAAACGGTGCTGCAGCGATCTCAGCCTCCCTGATGCTAGACGCGGCGGCGGAGGCCGAAGCGGACAATACTGTCTGCCGAATCTCGTATGGTGGTACGATAGGTCGCGACTTTGGTATGCAAGGTGGATTCTCATACTGCGCCTGGCAACACAATCTCAACGGCATTGACGCAAGGGAATTCAAGCATTTGACCCTCAGAATAAGAGGCGAAAAGGGTGGTGAGACGCCCAACATCTACCTGATTGATTGTGTCAAGCGTATACCCGTGCGAGCTAAGGAAATGCCAGCCATAAGCCGGAACTGGCAGAAAATTGAACTGCCTCTGGCGCATTATGCGGAACAGGGAATCGACCTTAGCCATCTTGACGCGGTCTCGATAGTTTTTGAGTGGAATGAGCAGTCTGGTACGGTCTATGTAGATGACATTGAGTTGCGAATGTAACAGACTCGAGAAGAACCATGGTATCCCTAAGGTCAGAGCCGGTCAAACATAGAGAAGGCGCGATGATGCGAGCATCTTTTAGCCTCATGGTTGCGGTTGTTCTGTGTATGGCAGCGGCCTTGACCTTACCTGTTGCAGGAAAGACCACTTCTGTTACAATGACCATCAGCGATCCTAACCCAGCACCTGAGGTTGGTGAGACCTTCGAGACAACGCTGAGTTTCTCTACTGATAATATTGCCATTGGGGCTTATCATCTCACGGTTCACTATGACTCAGACGTGTTTAGAATTCTACAGATCACGATGCCTGACGAGTCAGAGTTCGCTGACAACACATTTGTTGACGTAAATTCGTTTTCGTCAGGAAAGACGATTATATGTGCCTTCCAGACAGAACACGTGTCTGCCCAACCAACTCTCAGAAGGCTTGCGACCATCAAATGGAGATTTCTGGCTGAACCTAAGCCGTGCTCCACCATATACCTATCACCGGAAACACTGGTGGATGCTTTCTGGAAGCCGGTTGATGATTTCAACAGTTCGCCGATAAAGCTGAATCCTGATCCTATTCCCCCAAGAGTTAATTTCGTAGAGATTCCCGGATTGCAGCGAAGCTCCGTGAACTTCATTCAAGTCCATTTTGAAAGGCATGCGATAGTCTCCGAGGATGCACTAATTGTGCGAGGCCAAGACACAGGCCTTGCCGACATATCCGACGCCAATTTTGCCTATTTCCACCATTCCTATGGTCTTTGGCCGGCAACCACAGCGTACTGGCATTTACCGGCGAGCCTGCCGGATGACGTTTATACAGTGAAGATCGTGGACACTGCGGTTAGACTGGCAGCCGACCCGAATATCATACTGGACGGGGATGGTGATTGTCTGCCTGGCGGTGACTACGTTACAGGTTTTCACCGTCTTCTGGGCGATGCGGATGGTAATGCTAGGGTTGGTTTTGGTGACCTATCTCTCCTTGCATCCCGCTGGGTGCAGAGTCCCGGGTATTGTGGTCTAGATACCAACAGAGACAACACAATAAACTTCTTTGACTTTGCAACTTTTGCGAAGAATTGGCTCAAGAGTCAACGGTAAGCAAACCGAGCCCTCGGCGGTGCCACGATTACATGAACCAGTCTTGCTGACCTTTCATCGCCAGTGGGTTCACACGAAGCACCCTAAAATGGCCCCTATTTTCGCGAGCAAATCCGTACAACCCGGGTACAACCATACAACCCATTATCTGCCAATTCCGAAAAAATGCCCATTTTATAAGTACTGTATTGAGGGTAAGTTATGAAAATCGTGAGAATTGTGCAACGGATTCAATGACCGGTGCTTCATGGTCCGGCTGGTGCTTCATATCAGATCCGTGTCTTCCGGGGGACTATAAAGTTCACATCCGCGATGCATCAAGTTATTCCACTTCCATGCTGCTCGCTACGCCCAGATCCTGCAGGATTTGTCGGATTTCGGCCTTGACACTCTTTGCCATTTCTGGACTAAAGCCAACGCGGAACTCAATCCCTATACCCAAGTCTTTCCCTGAGCGTAGTTTCGGCAGGACCTTTGTTCCGAGGCGGTTCCAAAGCTCAGGAGGAACCGTTCCTTTGACGCGCAGAATAACTTCCTCCCTCTCTTCCCCATGCGTAGGAGGCTCAGTAACTGGCGGCCCGGGTTCGGGGCGCGACCCCTCGATAGGCGGCACAGGTGGCTCCGGCTTTTCCTCCTGTCCTTTCTTATATGCCTGGGCCTTTTCCTTTGTCAGCAGGAATACCCCTGACTCAAATGCCACCTCTTCTGGTCCGATTATTTGCTCATACCAGATACGCTCGTACGAACCATCTGGCTTTTGTCCAGATGCCAAGCCAAAATCGCCTCTGCCCACGAACTCGACGATCTTGTTTCTCAACACTGTATCTGGGTCAAGCAGCCGGGTGAGTGCCCCATTCAAGAAGCTCTGCCTCAAGCTTGTGAGCGGCCAAGCCCCACTTTCTTTCAGAGCTGGTGGCCAGTTGCGCTCCAAATAACCCGCGCCGACACTCTCGTTCAACAGAGCTTGCGATTTCAAAGCAGTAATTACCCTACCGCACAGTGTCTCACCGCTGCTGGAGTGCCCGGCACCCAAGTCAATGGTTTTCAGCCCACTTGGATCTTGGCTTTCAGAGAGCACAGCATAACGATACCCGCCCCACACTTCATCCTTGGCGTCTTCTTCGGCAGTCTGGACCTTGCTATGAATCTCAGCCCTATCTGTGCGGTCGAAGTCTCCCCCAAGCGTTCCTTCAGTAATCTCCTTTGCAACACGCTTCCACGCAAGCCACAACTCCACTTTCTGCCGAAGATCACGCCCGGGTTTTTTCAGACACCAAACCAACGAGCCGGGATAAAGGCGAGGTGATGTGCCTCGCTGCTTGGTCCATTCAGCTATCTGTTTTCGCAACGCATCCTCCCCAGTCCATTCAGATTCAGGCTCAAGAATGACCAGTGTGAGTCTCGGCGAGTCCTGAACAGATGCTCCATCCTCCGGGAAGAACACCAGAGGAATGCTCGCTCCGTGCCGAAATTCGGTCTCGACCAGCTTCCGCATAGCAGGCTTGATTTCAGTCTCATCGTCAAGAGAAGCCCGGCGGTCACTGACAACCTTCTTCAAAGTCGGCTGATGACGAATCTGAAATCCATCAGAGCCAAGCTTGCGAACGAAAAAGGCCTTAGCCTCCAATGCATATGCAGCAGTATCGACAGAGGTAGTATCCACCTCGGGCTCACCAAGTGCAAACCTCAGTTCTGGCAAGTGTGCCACTTTGTCTATCTGGCCGCCGGATGACTCGAATAGGATCGATGTTCCCACGCGGCGATGAATGTTACGAAGCGGCCCCTTGGTATCAGCATCAAGTGCTCGCGCATGCGATTGGGTGCCAGAAATGTCTGCATCAATGGCTGCCACAAGACGCGACTCACCCAGTTGGCCTAAAACAACACTCCGGAAATCCGGAACTTCAAGCGGTGCAGACCCAAGCGTGATCAGCGGTTCCCGCCTCGCGTTGGTGAAACCCTCCTTGTAAGCGAGAGAAATCCACTGGGCAAGCATCGCCAACGTTCCGCGGGTCTGCTGATATTGTGGAAGCGCCTGCCATTTCCTTTGGAAGACAGAAAGGGTCGCAGGATGAAACGGGTAGCAAGTCTCGAAACGCCCCCGAAGATATTCTCTGGCCTTCGCTTCAGTCGTGGCAGTATCTACCGCTGTCCATTCCGGTGGAAGCTGGGCCCTGCGCTCAAAACACCAATCTGCATAAGTTTTGGCTATGTTCTTTCTGATACGTTCGCTGCCCAGATCTTCAAAAAGTCTCCTTCGTACAACCTCACTTATTTCGGTCTCATCATTAGCAATCAGGTCCTTCGCCACACGTCGGACCACCTTCGTAATCTTGGTCTGCCACTGGTTGTCCCACTCGGTCATCTCAACCTGGCTGCGAGGTAGGCTGATAACTGCCGCTCCCTCCGTAGTCCCTGTCATTGCGACAGTCAGATTCGTGATGAAAGCATAGAATGAATCAGCAAGGTTGCGGTGCCGGTTCATAAAATTCAAGACCTCATCAAAAAGAACAAGAACCGGCCCACCCGCAGCTTTGAATATCCTCCCTATTGCCTCTGTGCCCGGAGGACTCGTCTTAGCAGCAGTACCAAGCTCGGCCACGCCCTTATCGCCGGCGAGTTGGCGAGCAATATCTATCCAAGGCGTTTCGTGGCCTTCTCTCGGGTCCCAGGCGTTACCGACGAAAACGGCAGCCTTGATGTTCTCGACAGCAGGCAGCTCCGCCTGTGAGATCATGTCGGATGTCTCTGAATTCTTGTACAGTACTTGGCCACTCTTAGCTATGTGATATAAGGTCGTCAAGGTATGTGTCTTGCCGCCACCGAATTGCGTAATCAGGGTCAGCACGGGCGCAGTATTCTCTGTCCTGCCTTTGAGCCTATTCAGGACCATCCCGGCATGTTCCCGAAGCGCCCGTGTAAAACAAGTCCTTTGGAAGAACTTGACCGGGTCTTTGTAGTCCGCAGGGGCTGTTCCGGCCATAACCTGCTCTAAGGCTATGGCAAATTCGTTGGGATTGAACGAACGGCCTTCTCTCACTTCCTTTCGGGGCGTCGCTACTTTGTACCAGGGTTCCATACTTGTCTATTCCTGCTTACCCGCATCGAGCATCTCATCAGGCAGTTTCGCGAGAACCGCCGTACGCACCTCCCGTGCCATCGCAAGGGCTTCTTGTGCCTCTTCCGCAGTGATGGGTTCCCACTCGCCGGGATACCGGCCCTCAATAACATAACGGTTCAGCGGGATCACCCGCGTCCGCAGTAGATCAAGCGATACCCGCTCCGGCACCAGGTCGAGCAGAAGGCGAAGATCGTGTGTTTTGGGGAAATGTACACTGAGAGACACCAATAAAGCCTTCAGGTATTTCTCCGCACATTGCTGGCAGTGAAAGCAAACAATGTCCGTTAGTCCGCTCCCTGCCAACTGCATTGTATGTTCAGCAGCCAACAGGTCATGCTCAGCTTTATCGATCCATCGAATTATCTGCTCCGCCGAATTAGGCCGCTCATTCATACAGCACCTTTCCTTCGTGAACCGCCTCACGGATGATTGAGCCGACAATATCCCGCCCGTTTTCCAGCTCTGTCGGCGTAGCGACAATAATGTCTGCAGGCAAGGGGATTCCTTCCAGGGCCATGTCTATCTCTGTGGCCTGTCGGCGCTTTGAGCCGCTGACATTCATTACCACCAGCAGGTCCGCATCGCTGTCGTCCGTGCCGTCGCCACGGGCGTGCGAGCCAAATAGAATTATCTTCTCAGGGTGAAACTGCGTCACAATGCGTTTCACCATCTGCCGGATATGCTTGTTCACCGAGTTTTGTATTCTGACCATAACATTCGTTCCTATCGCGGCACGGCAAGTAACATAGCATCGATTAAACGCTTCTCTTCACTGTTCTTAGGATACAGCGCTGAGAGGGCATTTGCAAGGCGCAAAAAGTCTGGGCCGCGTTGCTGTTCGGTCTTGATCAGGGCACGTAGGGCATTGGCCCGGCCGGAGGCCTGCAAGAGCATCGCTGCATGGACACGGTCCAAGGTCGTTGCCCCTCTATGGCCATGCAAGGCCTCATCTGAAACGCCTGCCTGTTCGGCAGATAGGCCTGTGCCGGCTTTTTTGCGTCTGCCCTTGATCTTCGGTGCTTGATCGAGCTCCGGAAACAGCATCATCTGTGGCGAGACATCACGCTCCTCCTCTAATCGATCTGCTATGGCAGAAGCACCGGCTTCGCCGAAGAGCTGCTTGGCACGCTCCGATACACCGAGAAGGCGAACAATTCCCTTCTTGGTCTCTATGATTCGGCCTTCCCAATCGGGCAGCCTGATCCCCAAAGGCTGAGCAAATCGCCGCACTACGTCAAAAATAAGAGCAAATCCCTTCGGTTTTGCTTTCGATGGTTGTTCTTCCTCATCCTCAACTGTATCTTCCTCAACGTCGTCGGGCTGTTCCGCTTCCTCACGGGCATGGCTCTGCTGGTTATTGCCGTTCGTGCTTTGCAGTGTCCAAAGAAACAGGGCCGTCAGCCTCGCATCCTCTTCTACCGCCCCGGCTGCGCCATTTCTTGCCTTTGCCTCTGCTGTGCCCAAAACCTGCTCAAGTGCAACCCGGCCAACCGTCTCCCAGACGTATGCCAAGAAACCTCGTTCGTGCGGTTCAACGGCTTCTGGATTTCCACCCAACGGAATCTCCCGTCCAGCGGCATCTTCGACCTTTGAATACTTGCTGTAAATCTCCAACGCCGGACCGATACAGGCAAAGACAAGGTCCGCTCCTCGAATACCCTCAGCCTGAAGACGCTCCATCCAGTCACCAACCCGCTTGGGCAACTCCCGCAAGACCTCGCTCCAGTCGGCAACCTTGTTTTCAATTCGTGGCCGACAGATAAGGTGAACGCTGCCGGCTAACGCAGCGCTCTGGAGAGAACGGAGCCTTACAGGACGCTCGGTGCTGACGGGCCATGAAGCAGTGATGACCCAGCCTGAGCCCAGGAGACCTGAAAGAAGCGCTTCCCAGCCTTCAGTAGTCTTGTGGGCGAAGACAACACTTCCTATGCCATCATCAGAAAGAACTCTCCGCCCTTCGGCAAATGCTTTCGCCATTGCCTCTTCGAAGAAGTCTCTATCCTTCTTGCGGCTATCAACCTTCTTCGTCTCGTCCTGGACTATCTCTTGTATTTTCGGCGTTAGAGGATTGTTGCGATCAAAGGGGTCTGATACCAGACGACCGTGTTGCAGGATTCTCTTCTCCCAGACGTAGAAGTAGTCCGAGAGGTCGGAATAGGGAATTGCATCATAGTAAGGTGGGTCTGTGAACCAAACTGCCGTGCTATGGTCTGGCAGAGGATGATTTGTTGCGTCCGCAACCTGCACCTGTCCCGAAGATACCACAGCAGGTCCGTTTACCTCCACAACTCGGGCTACCCAGTCAACTTGGCCCGTGAAACAAGCACCGCCTTCGCCCAGACCGACGGCTTCCACAAAGTCCCAGACAATAGGCAGTGCCTGTCGCCCAAACGTATGTGCAACAGCTTCGAGGTCTTGAATCCACATGGCGTTTGCGCTCCAGTGGTCCACACAGCGACCGTACGCCATAGTCAAGAACGCGTCCCCAGACGAATCATTGAGCCGCGTTACATGTCTACCAAGTAACACGAGTTCCAAGGCTTGCCGCGCCGTGAAGAGGTCGCCCCATTGGAACATACCGTAACGTTGGACACGAAAGCCCAGTGTCCCGATTGGTGGGAGAGGTTCATCCGGTACCGGGCATAGGCCCCGCTTATCGGCTGGCAGGCCTTTCCATTCGTCGAGGATTTCTTTGAGTCGCTTTTGTGCCCTGAAGACGGCCTGATAATCTGCCTTGGTGGGCAAGCGATAGTGGCGTCCCGGTTCACCCTCGCGCAGTGTCACTACAGCCATCAGCCTGGCCCCGCCACCGTGAACGCCCTTGTCATTGACGGCTGCATCCGCACCGCCGTGCTGAGCGGCAAGTTGTGCGCGAACGCGGTCTGGCGACAAGACCGTTCCGCAGTGGAGACACGTTGCCTTGGCGCGGGTAACGGTACCATTTCGGACTTCTTTATCTAATTTTGGTTCGAAGATTTCAAACTGCGGTTCCGGGAAACAACCGGTACCCCACTCTCCGTGTCCCCAGGGGAAATGTCCCCATCCTGGAGGCTTGCTCTTCCTGACGCTGGTAAACCGCAAGGCTCTTTTTCGGTTGGCCTTTTTGCACAACCAGAACGACCGCATCAGCGGAATCTCCGCACCACAATTTGGTGATTCACATCGAACGGTTCTTGCCCAGAGATAGGCTATGGGCGTGGCCCCGTCCGGATCACGAGGATAAAATTCGGCCAATTCCTTTTCCGCCTTTTCCTTGATCTCGGCTCCCGCGCGGCGGAGTTCCTCAGCAAGTTTAGGTCCATGCCGTGGAATATCTTCGAGCATCACCTTCAGTATTAGACAGGCAACCGGATTCAAGTCGCTTGCAAAGGCGTCGCAGCCCAACCGCAACGCCTCCAGCGGAATCGAGCCACCGCCTGCAAAGGGATCCACGACTAATGGTGTCTCCTCCGGATGGGCGGCCTTCACCAAACCGCGTCCAACCTCCAAATAGACAGGATGCGATGAATTATCCCAATTTGAAAAATCCCCGATGAAATCCAGCAGTGCCCTACGTAAGTCTTCGTCACTTCCACCAATGTTGCCCTCGGTCTTTGCTAAAAGCTGCCGAGCCTTGTCTTTGAAATCCTGTGGGCAATGCTCATCGCACGGGTCAGGAAGCAGAAGCGCCAGAAGCATCGCCCGACAGGCCGCCAACGGCCGACGCGCCCACCAAAGATGCAGAGTGCAGGGGTGCCCATGGCGGATGGACTTTTCCCTGGCCGAATGCTTCGACACCGCTGCAATCGGAAAATCCACCTCCGCCAACCGTTTACATTCCTTCGGAATCATTTGCTAACCTGTATTTCTTCAAGCATCTTGACGTAGCGAGGGGGCAGCTTCCAGTGCCTTGCCCCTCCGACCAGCAGGTCTCTATACTCCCTACTGGGGAGAGGAGGACTCTTCTTCCTATTGGCAAAGTATATCCAAATCGGAGTACTGTCTTTCACATCGCCATTCCTGTGGACTTCCACTTGGCATCGGTTATAGGAATTCTGATCTTGCGGTCTGCCCTCGCGGTAATCTTCCCGTGAATCAAGATCGCCGAGTTCGACATCGGCTATCTCGTAGACAACGCCCCAGACCTCCCTCCCAGGATTTGCCACGGCATCGGCGACGCCGCAGCAACGTCTGATGGACTTCCGGGTAAACGCCAGCCGATGGTCTGGGAGCAAAGCTATACACCTGAACTTTGCAGACGGACACGTGTCCTTCATTTCCCGAAAACACATGTTTGAACCATATGCGAAGTACAACACCATGTAACGTCAATCCTTCATCTCAAGGTCGCTGCAATCGAGCCAATAATGCTGGACCTTCTTTACTTCGTGCCACTGGAACCGAGTTGGGTCTTTGATTGGTTCCTGGAGCGTTGGCTCCGTACTGCAATTCGTGACCACGTAGAGCCAATAGCATTCGGGCCTATCTTCTGCCACGCGTTTTTCGTTGGGTGTCAAAAGCACAGTCCCGGTGGCTCCGCCGATACCCTTTACCTCGATTAGACGCAGCTCGCCAGAAGTCAGGTCAAGGCTGGTAATATCATAGCCCAAGTCCTTCTCGTGTACATCATAAACCTGCCTGCCCTGGGCCTTCTCATGGTCCATAACGACTTTCATTGCGATTTCTTCGGTCTCCTTGTTGGGCCTGAGCTTGCGGATATCGGGTGCTTCTCTTTCCGGGTGCGGCAGGATAAGCACGCTGGTTATTCGCTGTATGCCCTGAAGGGTCAAGGACCGCTCGCGTTGTAGCTCCTGGCGGCGTTTTTCACGTCTTGCAAGCAGCTTGGAGTGCCGGTCTTCGGCTTGAGCCATTCTGCCGGCTGTGCCCGCGACGTTTCGTTCCAATTCTGCCGCGACCTTGCCAATCTCTTCGTCGGCCTTCTGAATCAATTCGGTTAACGACAGCTCCACGTGCTTCTCGATGCGCTCGATTTCAGCGACCCGCTCAGTTCGTACTTCTTCGAGGAATGGCCTAAAGGCATGCTCATTTAGCCAGGTGGTTGCTTCAGTAAGCGCAGCCACAGGAGGCAGGGCATCATCCGGCTCTGCAGGGGTGAGATTGCCAAGTGTGCTTGGATCCTGCAAACGAGGCTCAGCGTTTTCGACCAGCTCTACGGCAAAGAGCCGCTCATGGACAATATGGCCGAGCCCGTCAACGACTCGTGCCCTGTAGAAATCAAGACGTGATGGCATTTCGTGGCGGAGAGAGTAAAAGCACGCGCCTTTGGAGAATACGTCCTGAGCAAGAGTGTATGTGTGTCGCCGTAACGCCTCAAATAGCGCATGCCCTGGCGTTATCCATTCGAGATTGTTCTTTTCTGCGGCGTCGCGGTCGGTCGAGCAACAAGGATATCTGTCTGTAAGAGCCGGCAGACGCCAGTCTGGTTCGCTCTCGTATCTTCGTAGCACAGATGGTGTCCGGCCCGGCTCAAAGGCGTGTGGATAGCGAGGTACGTCTTTGATGTTAAGTTGAGCACGGGGAGCAGTCTCACGGATGAAACGGGCAACAGTCTCTGGGACAACACGGCGTTCCTGGGCAAGTGCGCGGCGCTCGATGAGCATCTCCAGATTCAGTTTCTTGGATGCCAACCCCTCCAGGGCGTTCTGACAAATGGCACGGAAATGGCCTTCGTCAACGTTTTGGAGCAGTCGGTCTTCCAGGTCAACATCGCCTAACTTGCCGGCGTAGTAGTCCCGCAAAACTCGCTCAATGTGCGCTGCCGGCAGCACTTCGCCAACCACGTTGAATACGGTATCGTCATCGAGGGCATTGCGAATCTCTTGCAGTTTCTCCAGCAAACGCTGCAAGACACGGCCTTCGATAGTGTTAGTTGCGACAAAGTTGAAAATGAGACAGTCCTTCCGTTGGCCGTACCGGTGTATCCGGCCCATCCGCTGTTCGAGGCGGTTTGGATTCCACGGAATGTCGTAGTTGAACAGGATGTTGCAGCATTGCAGATTGATGCCTTCGCCGGCTGCTTCGGTAGCCACAAGGACTTGGATTTCTCCATCTCTAAACTGCTGTTCGGCGTGCAAACGTGTCCCCGGCTCATCTCGTGAACCTGGCCTCATACTGCCGTGTATGCAGCCGACTCGAAATCCCCAAGACTCCAGGCGATCAAGAAGATAGTCAAGCGTATCCTTGAACTCGGTAAACAGTAGAAGGCGTTTGCTGGGATCATCAAAGAAACCCTCGGTGTGAAGCAGATCCTTCAATCGCGATAGCTTTGCCTCTACCCCCATATCCTCCACTGTCTGGGCCTGGGCGGCAAGCTCTCGTAGCTCAGCAACTTCTTCCTTAACCTGATCGGCATTCTGAGAAAGAGTTATGGCCTCGAGTATCTTTTCGAGATGTTCACGCTCGGAATCCTCCATTTCTTCAAGTTCTTCCTGTGTCGGCAATTCCGGCGGCGCGACAAGGGCTAATTGCTGAGCTTTCTTGAGTCCCTCTTCGAGTCGATCGGCCCGATTCTCCAAAGACCTACGGACAGCATGGGTGCTGGAGGCAAGACGGCGCTGGTAAAGAGACATCAAAAAGCCGACCGCCCTTGCCCGAGGGTCATCTTCCTGAGCGGCGGCCCGTGAGCTCTGTCGCTTCACAAATCGGGTAATGTCCCGATACAACTCGAACTCGGCCCCGTCAATTTGAAAGTCCACGGTGTGCGGAATGCGTTTCGTGAAGATTTTCTGGGCCACCCACGTGCCGTCCTCCCCGCGTTCGGGGAAGTACACCATTGTTTCTTTCGTTCTGCGAAGATAGAACGGTGCACGACGATGCTCCATTGCTTCCTGTATGGACCTGACATCAGCATAGGCATCCGCATCAATTAGTTGGAGGAAAAGACTGAAATTAGATGGGTCTCCTTTGTGCGGGGTGGCTGTCATAAGGAGAAGATGGTCGGTCGTGTCTCTCAGCAGTTCACCTAAGGCGTAACGTGCTGTTTTGCGGGCAGGCGGAGTCCACGACATTCTGTGAGCCTCATCCACCACGACCAAATCCCAATGGACCTGCTGTAAACCAGGTAGAATCTCATCCCGCTTCGCAAGGTCGAGTGATGTAATCACTTGGCTTTGCTCAAGCCACTGATTCACGCCGAATTGATCCCGTATATCCCCCCCTTTAAGCACCAAGAATTTCTCGTCAAACTTCTCTTTCAGCTCCCGTTGCCACTGGAAGGAGAGATTCGCCGGGCAGACAATCAAGATTCGTTCAAGCAGTCCTCTGAGCTTGAGTTCCCTGATGAGCAGGCCAGCCATTATGGTCTTGCCTGCCCCTGCATCGTCTGCCAAAAGGAATTGGACGCGTGCAAGTTTAAGCATGTAGTCGTACACCGCTTCGAGCTGGTGAGGCAGAGGGTCGACGCGAGATATAGACAGACCGAAATACGGGTCAAACTCGTAGGCAATACCCAGTGAATAGGCCTGCAAGCCCAGACGTAGCAAATCACCGTTCCCGTTGAATGTGAAGGACACGTCGCGGATTGTCAACGTGTCGAAGTCATTGGCTGAAAGTGTAACGCTTCTGAACCGCTCTGATTTGGTGCCCACGAGCCCCAAGACAACAGTCTCCGACTCGTCCGTACGGACTGTCTCAACCCTCATGGGCTCCTCAAAAAGCGAACCCGATACGATTTGTCCTGTCCGAATGTCGGACACCGCACTCATACAGATTTGACCTTCCTGATACTGATGATCGATGCTTCGGGTTCCACTGACTACAGAACGTCGGGAAGAGAGAATACGCCACATCGCCAGCCCGAAATACCTCAGTGTCTTGAATCTAACCACAAACTTCATATTATGTCAAATCCTTATCAAAGGCTGGCAATGTCGCCTTCCACCCCTAATTGCGACAAAAGTGAGGGTTCGTAGTGCCACTTACGCTCAACCTGGGCCGCGGATTGCGTCAAAACTGTCGCCTTTATAAGGGATCACGACAATAGTAGAACATGGCCTATAATTTCGTGCGTGAGCCTTTGAACAGTGAGGAATACGACCGGCTGATCAACGCATGCTGGAGCTTCCGCGAGAAACTGCTTATTTGGACGCTGCTTGATACAGGGCTGCGTATCAGCGAATTCTGCAATCTGCGACGCGAACAGATTCAGTGGCAGGAAGACCAGATCGTAGTCTGGGGCAAGGGAGGCAGGTACGGTTCTCGCAGAAAACGCCGGGTAGTCCCGCTGACTCTGCGAGTGAAGAAGTTGTTCGAGCTATACTTCGCCACGAATAACAAAATTGGCATATCTGTCCGCAACGGCCAACGGCTTGTAAAAAAGGTGGCCAACAGAGCTGCAATTACGAAACCTGTGACGCCACATATCATGCGGCACACATTTGCGGTGAATTGTGTTAAGAGAGGCTTGAGCATCGCTTCATTGCGAAAGCTTCTGGGGCACGACCGCCTCGAAACAACGGCAATATACTTGAATATCTGCCCGGAAGACGCTCTTGGGGAATTCTTCCAAAAAGTTGAAGGTAGCCGGCGTCAACGGTGGGACTGATTTAGCTATTACTCACAACCTCTCCAATCTTGTTGAAGTACCTTCGTGGTGTTGGCAACTTCCACCTGCGGAGTGTCTGCCAAAGCAGTTCGAATTCTCTTGTCTGCTTGAGTAGACGTGGTCACAACAACGATTTTATCCACTCCGGCCTGACGGCATTTCCTGACGTTTGCAGCGACGTCGGATTTGCTGGTCTCGATCTCAAAGGCGATTCTTCTTCCCTCTCGTGAGGCGACAATATCAATTGTCTTGCCATCTCCTATAGGGGCCTCCTCAGTGACTTTGAAACCTTGAGTCTTAAGGTGTTCTGCAATTGTACTGATCCAATACCTATGCTCCGGACCACCATGACGGTCTGATGTCCCCTGGTCTATTCCTAATACTCCTTTCCCTTTTTCTGTCAACGTTAATATCTTTATTCTTCCTCTTGGAAGAATAACAACAGAAGAAGAAATAAGCGAAGAACGAAGAAGTGAAATCTGCAATTTATTACCAAGACAAGACGAAAAAGAAAGACGGCAATATCGTTCTGTAACTGATGATGTTGGATATTGCCATACATCCATCAAAAAATCTCTTTCCTGCGTTGTCAGCCTAATTGTGCACACTTCCTTCTTATCTTCTAATCCTTCTCTTTTAGCTTCAGAGAGAGACTGAAGAATACCTTTTTCTTGGGCCTTCCCGGGTTTGGAGATTCCTTCTTGGGCCAAAATAACTGAAGAGAAACCTCCGTATCTGCTCAAGAGGCAGGAAAACGCTTCTTGGTTCTGTCTTTGGAATGTCTTTAGTCTTGCGTCCGTCACCGCGCCCTTCTCGAGACTGACAACAGGTAATTTCACCAGGAACGGCCAGAACCAGCGTCCCTGGAGTCTGACAATGGCCCAACCGACCTCCAGACGCCCCAAATAACTTGCCTGTTCCGAGTCCAGCAGCAGGCAATCCTGGATCATGGCAATATCGCCCCTGTGCTTGAGGTTCATGGCAAAGGTGGTGTAGGTATTTCCCAGGGCTGGTTTGGAGATCAGACTTGGATGCTGATCAAGGCAGATAATCGATTCGCCCAGTTCTCGAATCTCTCGCAAAAGAACATCTGTGACAGTTTCTTCGCCTGTTGCTTCCTGCTTCTTCCGCAGGAGGATGTGGTGTGCTTCTTCAATGACTATCGCGTGCTTAAATCTCTCGCGCTGCTCCTGTCCCATTCTATAGTGATGTATCCACAAGAGCAGGGCCTCAATAAGAAACGTCTTATCGGCGTTGACCAGGGCGTCGAGTTCCAGTACCACGCGCTTGTCCAGCATCTTAGGGACGTCAAAGAAGGGGCCTTCGTTTAGGACATCGCCTACCTCTCCGAAACACAGGGTCTCCACGGCACGCACGGCCGATTCCATCCAGCCCCCTTCCCTGCCTTTGGCCTTGTAATCGTTCAGCCACTTGCGGACATCGGCAATCGTGGGGTAGCCTTTGACCCCGCCTTCATAGAGTCCGCAATCCTTGTATAGCGAATCAATCGCCCGCAACAGGAGTATTGAGACACCCTCACCCAGGAAATAGGCGTGGCACATGATCTCGATCAATTTCTTTAGCCATACCTTCGCCGGCGTCCCCGGGGGCGGCACCAGAGGATTGAACCGAAATGGCGAGATATCCCGGCCCACTGTGAAGATAAGCATATCTGAAAACTCTGGGCGAGTGAGCAGGTCCCGGTAATTCCTCTTCCAATCGAAGACCAAAAAGGGCTTGTCGGCCTTGGCGAGTTTCTGGAGTATCAGATAAGCCAGATTGGTTTTCCCACAACCGGATCGGCCGAAGATGCCTATGTGCTGGATGAATTCATCTTCCTTCAGGCCGAATTCATAGTAGCTGTTGCTTCCATAATGGATGGTTCCTATAGGGTACTCACCTGCTGCCAGTTCCTCAGGTGGCGGTTTTAACAGCAGATTCTCGGATTCGAAGGTCTCACCCAGCCTGCGGGCGAGTTGGAGCCGAAGGATCTTCTCAATTACCCTTTGCAGGGGAGCATCCGCAACCAGGTATTCCTGCCACAACAGGTCTAACTGTTTGCCCCATATCGGCCTGAGCTTGTAGAAGACATCTTCGATCTTCATTACTGCATCAACCTCTTTTTGGCTGCCAGAAGCTCCTTGTATTCATCCACAAGTTTCCGCCGATCCATAATGAGCCTGACGGTATCCTGCCAGTATTTCAACTCCTCGGCCCTGCTGTCCTTGGCCCTGCTGGTAATGCTCTTGTGGAAACTCAGTCTCAAGAACTCGATTTCCGGAAAGAACCCGGTCTTCCAGGGCTCGTTCAGGAACCTCAGGTGGTGTTTTACTTCCTGCTTCTCCTCTTCGATCTGTTCTAAGAATCGTTCGCTCAGGACCTTTCTTTCGGCGAGGGCATCGTCTATCTCCTCTACAGCCTGCCTAAGATTCTCGAGCCTCTCAGAAAGCAGAATCGTCGGATCGCTGTCATCACCGGACTGATGGTTGTAGACAGGGCTGCCGGAATCTTTCTTTTTACTCTTATCCGCGATCCTCTCTTCAATGGCCATATGCTCCAAGCAGACCCTGTCATCCCAACCAGGCTATGCCGCCGCGAGCGGAACCTATGCGGCCTGTCTGAAGAACCTTATCCGCAGGCTTCACGATTATCTTCGCCGCCGGCAACTCAAAACGCACTACGACATACGGTTTCTGTTTTGCCTTTTGTGCATTCTGAATCTCATTGACAAGGTTCTTCCGCTCGGCGGGCCTTAGAACCTTTACCCGTCCTGCGGCCACAAACAGAAGCCATCTGAAGCTGTTGTCCTTTTTGCCGTGTGAGACAACTACGTTCGGGGTCTCCCTGAAAAGCTCCACGCTATGGCCGCAGTCGTGCAAGAAGTCTATCCACCCTTCCAGTAGCATACCCAAGGGATATTCCTTTCCCATGCCTGTGGATTTGGCGTTCCCATTTATAAGCCTATCGCGCGTGCAGTGCCGGGCGGACACCCAAAAGCATATAAAGCTTACTGTCTATTACTATTCGGGAGTGGTGAAAGGCAGACACCAACCGGTGATGTAATGGACTTCAATTCCGATTCGAGAATCATCAGCAGGGCCGATCTTCTTATGCCGGAGACCATTCCATACAAGATTACAGGCAGAAGCAAACAGATGGACAGGCTCCGTGAATGCATGAGGCCCATGGGAAAAGGCGCTGCCCCTTTCTCGGCCTGGTTATACGGCCCGGCCGGCAGTGGCAAGACAGCTGTTGCCCGCAAGGTAGCCGGCGAATTCTGCCAGTCAGCGCATCGAGTCTTTCTCTATGTGAACTGCTGGGAGCGGCCGACTCTGTACTCTGTGGTTCAAGCCTTGTGTGAACAGCTAAAAGTACTCGGCGCTGACGCTCAAGATACAAACGTGAAGCTGTCAAAACTGAGCCGGGTGCTTCGGAACACGATGACATTGATTATCCTGGATGAGTTCGACCGTCCGATGCCGAAGGAACGCGACTCAATAGTCTACAGACTCCTTCAACTGCCAAGGGCAGGGCTTTTCTGTATTTCAAACACCGATTCGGCCTTCTTGAGCCTTGAGGAGAGGAATCAGTCCAGGCTCTCGCCGGTGCGGGTGCACTTTTCGAGGTATTCGACCGCCGAAATTGAGGCCATCATCACTGACAGAGCTCGAGATACACTGACGCCGGGCGCCTTCTCCACGAACATCCTGCAGGCAATTGCCCCACTGGCCCAGGGTGATGCGAGGGTGGCGCTGCGCCTTCTATTCCAAGCTGCCCTTGCTGCGGAAAACGACCATGCCGGACGAATCGGCTCAGAACACATCCCCTCGGATCGGTCAACATGGGCGCGATCCGAGCAAGCCCGCCGAATAGAATCTCTGCCTGAGCATCAGCGGCTCGTTTACGAACTGGTGAAGGAACACAAGCACATATCGTCCACGAGCTTGCGAAGCTTCTATGAGACTGCATGTGGCAAGCTGTCCATCGAACCGGTTGCGCAAAGAACGTTTTCGAAATACGTTGCTCTACTGGCTCGGAACAACTTCCTTGCGGTCGAACAAAAAGGCGCCGGCGGCTCGGGCAGGCTGTTGAGGCTCACACATCACCGTCTCAGCGGGCGTTGAACCCGTCTTATTTCCTTTGCTGATGAATCCTTTTGCCGTCCCTTGAGGATCTGTCGCTGGACTGTCTCATCTACCGCCACTTTCGCGACGCCGTGTGTGCACTCTTTGCGAAACAGGGCACGCTTACCTGTGTTCTGAAAGAGCCGGTTCACGATGTTCTTTGCTGAGGTCGGAGTAATGCCGAGTCGGCCGGCAAGTTCCCTATAGTTCACCAATCCGCATTCAAAACACACTTGAAAGAGTCTCTTCTCCTGCGGGGTCAAATTGTCTAAGGCTTCTCTCAGCCAATCGCCCCCTGTCTCCGCCGACCTGTTCGACTCATTCGACTGGGTCGATTTGTTCGCCCCAGTCCCAGTGTTCTTCAATGAGTCGATTCGTACAAGAACCGCTTCCCTTAATTCGGCCAGTATCGGTGTAAGGTTCTCGGGGACTCGCTCGACGAGCTTGCCCGTATGACCGTGGACCTCTATGAGTCGCTCTTCGATTCGACTCAGCGTTGACTCAATCGACTCAGTCGAGCTATTCGGATCATACATATCAAATGCGAGACGAAGGGATTCTATCTCCGCTTCAAGCCGTCTTGCCTCTTCAGCGATACAGTGAGATAGCTCTGCCAACTCCATATATAGCTTTGGGCCGGAGACGCTTATAAAGGTTATTACTGCCGGTGATGAATGCAGGATTTTTTGCGAAGATTTTCAGGAATTATTGCGAAGGTTTTCAGGATTTTCTGCGAACGTTTTCAGCTTTTTGAAAGTAAGTGGTGCACCTGTCCGGGAACAGACCTCTCTACCAATACCATTTACTACCAAACAGTTGATATAACAGTGTTATACTTCCAAGACCTTTGCTGAGAGATAAGGCGTGATATTCGCTGCCGGCGTGGTCACCCAGTTGTTTTCAGTTTTCTAAAAATCTTCGCAGAAATTGCCTCTCGCTTGCGATTTGCCGCCACGTATGAAGTAGAGAACAAGGGGCTTGCGTTTGCGTTCGGCAGGAAGCACTTGTCGGATCACGACACCATCTGAGGCGAGGTCATCGAGGTATTTTCTTACTGTGTTCCAACTGCCGGGACCAGATGCGCTTCTCACCAAGTCCTGATGAACCGTCTGGACCGTGACTGGATAAGGATGCCTGCGGAGGACCTCGCTTATGCTTTGTCGAGAAGCCGTTCTCAAAGATGGTCTTCCTCGCCTCATAATCTCCCCACCACGCTCGGTGCAATACCCACCAGTTCGCCGGCGAACCTGAATATCAGGTACCTTACCTGGCCGGCCAGACTATCCAAAGGAACATATATTGCCGGATTGGTCTTGGCGACCTTGTCAACGAGGCCAAGGGCCTTTAGGTTCTCCAGCCGCTGCCTTATTGCGCTGTACGACAGGTGCTTTTCACCCACCTTGTACTTCTGCTGGAACCTGTCCGCAAGGAGCCTCAGGACATGGCCCATCGTATCGTGTGGATACGGTTGGTCCGTGACATAGAATTCCCGCAGCAACAGGACATCTGTCCTGTCCAGCCGGGCCATTAAGCGATCTATATCCAGTTCTTGGGCCGCCAATTCATATTGCTGTTGTGTCTGGCTCATATCCTATATTTGGTGTCTTCAGCTAATAAACCTTCCCCCCGGTAAAACCCTATTCCCAGGTGCGAACTCGCTTCGAGCCGTGCGCAGCTGCGGTTTCTGTCTCAAACGAGCGGGCATTACTTGCGCGCTACAAGGACATCCGTAATTTCCACCAGGATTTGCTCGATACAGGCCCCCTTATTGGCCCAGTTGATGATTCCGGCCATCTCTACACGGCAACAGCCCCCGCGGCACGATCGGCACGGTACGAGGCAAAGCCTTTTTAATGTCGGTGCGAAAAAGACCGCATGAGTTCAGAAGATACCTACAAAGGTGATTCAAAATCCATACAGAACCTGGTTGTTTCACACTTTAAGAAGGATCTGTCGGACTTGGCGCAGTCTGAACGAGATCTGCAACTCCTGGATAAGGCTACCCGGTCCCCTCTCAAGGAAGCGAAGTACACCGCCAAAGGCGCCATACGGCGCCTTGAGCGCATGTTTGCTGCCGGCGAAGATGAAATTTGACGCCGTCAATATGAACTGTATTGACAGATTCACACGGACGCCTCATCCGCCCGGCGAGAGCCGCTGACCCCATCATATTCACAAAAAACGCATTAATTTCAATCCCGGCTTGGCTGCACACGCACCCAATCCGGATACTCAGGGCATTCTGAGAACGACAGGGACATCGCAACCGCAACGCTTCGACGCCACCTAATGCACACGGAACGTTCCATGAAGCAGGGTATTGTGTTGCATGAAGGCGGTTTGCGGCTCTGCTTAGCCGCCGCTTTGCTCGAAGAGGCCTTCTTCTATCAGTTTCTACAAGGATGTTCTTGTCTTTCCTGTGTCTTTTGTTGTCTTGCTTCGCAGCACAGGCTCTCCCTCCTCCCCTTCACGCTTCCCCTCCACCCTTTATCGGCCCTTGTACCTATTTAGGGTCTTGGCAGCCACCGTGGAGATTATTGAGTAGGCTTGTCGCCGAAGCCCTGCGATAGCGAGCATCTCGGAAACCAGACGAAGCAGAATACTCCGTAGTCTTGTCGATGTCATTTCTTAATCCTACAACGCCATTTTAGCTCAAGATTTTCAGGCGACCAGCCGACATCTTCTTTTGGAAACCTTTATTCTGAAAGGAGATATGACATGGACGCCA
>Ga0315288_10003303_pt1 | contig 20608 bp, 19 predicted proteins | sample YL17G11_20_MG_FD_203454 | JGI IMG/M metagenome (GOLD analysis project Ga0315288, IMG submission 203454) | Sediment microbial communities from Yellowstone Lake, YNP, Wyoming, USA - YL17G11_20 | ecosystem: Environmental > Aquatic > Freshwater > Lake > Sediment | place: USA: Wyoming | collected...
GTGCTCGCCGTCTGCGGGAAGCTGGGGCAAACAAAGGTCCGAACCTGCCAGGCCTCGAACGTAAGCCTTGGCGTGCTCGACCCGCAAGGCGTTCCATCGGTCAAGATAGGGCAGTTTGACGGAAAGCACGGCGGCCTGGATTGCGTCGAGGCGCGAGTTCGTCCCCACCCTGAGGTGTTGGTATTTCTTCGGACTTCCATGATCGCGCAGGATTCGAATCATTTCGGCGGATTGTTGATCATTGCAGGTTATAGCTCCGCCGTCGCCGTACGCTCCGAGGTTTTTCCCGGGGTAGAAACTGAAGCACGTCAGCCTGCCGGAACCTCCGACTTTGACACCGTGACGTTGCGCTCCCTGGGCCTGACATGCGTCTTCGATGATCTGAAGGTCATGAGCTTCTGCCAGCCACTCAATTCCCTTAAGGTCCACGGCGCGTCCATAAAGGTGCACGGGCACGATGGCACGCGTCTTGGGCGTGAGGTGAGGCTCGACCGTGGCCGCATTCAGATGAAAGGTCACCGGATCAACATCTGCGAACACCGGCCTGGCGCCCACGTTAGAGACCGCCTCCGCCGTCGCGAAGAAGCTGTTGACGGGCACAATCACCTCGTCACCCGGACCGATGTGCGCGGCCTTGAAAGCAAGCTCTAGAGCCGCGGTTCCCGACCCCACGGCGAGGGCGTATTTGGCCCCCACGTACTGAGCAAACTCGTTCTCGAACTTCTCGATCCATTCTCCGCCCACGAAGTGCCCCGATTCGAGCACGGCGCCCACGGCATCCTCGATCTCGTCTTTGATCGACGCGTACTGGGCCTTCAAATCGAGAAAGCGGACTCTGGTTTCAACTAAGGTGCTAACAGTCATTGGTTCTCTCCTTTGCCGACTAATATTTCTTCAACAACGGACAAGCCGCGGGGAGCGACCGTAAATGACCTGCGGCAATGTGGGCACGTCACCGAGGAATCGCGTGCAGCCCCGGCCGGCATGGGCAATTTCTCCGCGCAAACGCACATCCAACCGATCTGCCGTCCGGGATTGCCCACAATCAAGGCAAAATCAGGCACGGATCGAATTACGACCGCTCCGGCGCCGATGAAAGCGTACTGTCCGATCGTTACGCCGCAGACGATGGTCACATTGGCGCCGATCGTCGCATTCTCACGAATCAGGGTCGGAGTGAGCACGTCTCCCGATTTCTTGAGGTAGGCGCGAGGATTCAGGTCGTTGGTCAGCACGCAGTTCGGACCCAGAAAAACATTGTCTTCGATCGTGACCCTATCCCAGATGGCCACCCCGTTTTTCACGGTGACGTTGTTGCCCAGGATGGCGCCGGTCTCGATAAAGGCGTGGTCTCCGATATTGCAATCGGCGCCCACGCGCGCTCCCCGCATGACGTGGGCGAAGGCCCACACTCGGGTATGGCGCCCGATTTCGGTCGATTCCACCAGCGCCTGCGGATGGACGAAAAAGTTTCTCCCGGATGTTGTTTCGCTCGGTGTTGCGCTCATCTCACACCTCCGGCCATCAGAACCTCGCGCTCCAGTACCATCGGTATTTCGGGCTGCCAGTTGGTCTGGGTGGCCATTTCGATGGCCGCTACCACATCGGCGCCGAACTTGCCGTCGGTGCGGGGCGTCTGCCCCGTTTCAATGCACTCGAGAAAGTGCTCGATCTCGATCACCAGGGGCTCCGTGTTGGCCAGGCAGGGGGCCACCATATCACCCATGCGATAAGTCAGCTGAAACTCCCCGAAGGTCTCGGGCTGGTGCAGGATCACACCCTTGTCGTAGATCTTCACTTTTTCGTTGGGGTCGGTGTCGTCATAAACAACCATGCGCTTCGAGCCCACGACGCAGGTGCGCCGCAACTTCAGCGGCGAAAGCCAGCTCACTTCACACGACGCCACGAGACCGCTTCGAAACTTAAACCACAGGTTCGCGACGTCGCGCTTCGTCGTCTGGACGCAGGAACGGCCGAAAGAACAACCGTATATGGGGAGCTCCCCCATCCAATAGAGCAAAATGGAGATGTCGTGCACGGCCAGATCCCATACCACATCGACGTCCTTCTGATAGAGCCCCAGGTTGACCCTCGAAAAGCTCAGGTAATGCACGTCACCCAGGGCACCCGAGTCGATCAATTCCTTCACCTTCACGACGGGTGGACTGTAAACGAAGGTGTGCCCGGTCATCAGCCTTCGTCCGGTGATCTCGGCCAGGTCAACCAGTGGTTGGGCCCGGCGCCGGTGTCCGCGAGAGGCTTTTCGACAAACACGTGCTTGCCGCTATGAAGCGCCTGGCGGGCCAGTTCGTAGTGCGTGGAAATGGGGGTGGCGATCACCACGGCGTCAACATCCGAGGCCAAAAGGTCTTCGGTTCTTCGAAAAGCCTTCAGGCTCGGGTACTGACGTTGAATCTTTTCGAGCCTACGAGAATCGAGGTCACAGCAGGCGGTAAACTCGCACTTGGAAGTCTGGTTAAGGACCCGAGCGTGATTCGGACCCCAATACCCCAACCCGATTAAGCCGACTTTGATCATGGGATTTCCCTCTCTGGCGCAACCATGGTGTTGCTGCCCGTTGATTTGGTTTAATTCGACGAAGGTGTTCAAGAACTTTGATCTGATCTAGGCTTGGAACTAAGAAACATCGAAGACGTTGGCCCATCGCTCCAGGTTAAGGACCCGGAACAAGGAAGCATCGGACAAAGCGCCGGACGAATTGGCGAAGAACCTACCGAATTCGTCCACCACATTCTTCTGTGCCAGGAATCTGGACATATGCAGATCAGGGGACGCAAATACTCTTACGGTTTCTTCCCGCAAACCATTTCTGAACCATTGATTTTGGGGAGCGGGAAACCACATTTTGTCTCTTCGCAGCCGGACTTTTTCCGGCAAGACGCCTTTCATACCTTCCCGAAGGATCCACTTGGTCCACCCGTGTCTTAGCTTTAACTGCGGTGGGCAATTCACCAGGAATTCCGCCAGCTCGTGATCGAGAAATGGCACGCGGGATTCGATCGAATGGGCCATGGAATTACGGTCTTCGTAGTGCAACAGCGCGGGAACGCTGAACCGGGTCAAATCGGCTTTTTGGCGTTCAGCCAGGTTCGCCGCGGGCCCGAGATTCAGGGATCCGTTTTGATGGTCGCGTCGATACTCGGGTCGGCAGACGCGCTGAGTCAAAGTGGAAGATTGGCCAAGAAAGTGGGGAAGATATCTCCCGGCATGCCTCCAGCCTGAGGAGAGGTTCCTGGCGGTCAAGGAGTGGAGTAGTGCCTCGGGGAAGAACCTCGGATCCCCCGTTTTAAGGAGATGCCACAAGTAGAAGTAGTAGAACTTGCGATATCCGCAGAGAATTTCATCTGCACCCTGCCCGTCGAGCAGAACCGGGATGTTCTCTTGCCGGGCCTTCCGCATCACACACCACTGCGCAAAAACACTGCTGTCACCGAACGGTTCGTCCTGATGCCAGAGCAGGTTATCAAAACCCGCCCGATACTCTTCGGAACTTGGGAACACGAGGTGGGAGCGGACCTCGGTGGCGCGGACGACCTCCATCATATACTCGCGTTCGTCGAATGCTTTGTCCTCAGAACAGGATGAGAAGGTGTGGAAGTTATGACCCGGAACGATCTCCCTGGCCACGCAAACGATGGAGGAGGAATCCAGCCCGCCGCTGAGGCACGACCCGACGGGTACATCGCTGCGCAGGCGCAAAACTACGGCTTTGGTGAATCTGGCCCGAAACTCTTCACAGGCGTCGTGGTCATTGAGCTTCGTTTCCTTGAGGGAAAGCTCCCAATACGGACGTATATCTGGAACTACCGATTGGCGGGCCAGATCAAGCGTCAGGAAGCTGGCGGCTGGTAGCTGGGAGATGCCCTTGAAAAATGTTTCCGAGGAGTGGTCCTGGAGGCCATGTTCCAGATAGGCGAAGACGGTACTATCGTTCGCCTCACGCCGGACCCCGGGGTACTGCAGGATCTGTTTGATTTCGGAGCCGAAGACGAAGCATCTCGTGCCCAGGTAGTAGTAGAATGGCTTTTCCCCAAAGCGATCGCGCGCACAAAACAACCTTTGCCGGGGAGCGTCCCAAAGGGCGAAGGACCACATCCCGTTAAACCGCTTGAGGCACTCAGTTCCCCATTCCTGGTAGGCGTGCAGGATGACCTCGGTGTCTGTTTGGGTCTTGAACGAGTGTCCCAACGCCCTCAATTCTTTCCGGACCTCGAGGTAATTGTAGATTTCCCCGTTAAAGACAATGGAAAGGGTCCCGTCTTCCGTCTGCATGGGTTGATTGCCAAGACTGGAAAGGTCCAGGATGGCGAGCCGCCGGTTCCCCAACCCGATCAGGGGGCCTTGGCAGCTTGGCAGACGGACTTCGTTATGGATCACCTCGGCGGGGGCATTCTTGTCGTGGGGAAAGAATGCAAAGCCGAATCCGTTCGGTCCCCGGTAGTCGATGAGCTGGGTCATGTTGACCAGCAACTTCGGATTGAACCCGTCAAGGGCTGCGATCCCCGCAATTCCACACATAGGTTCCTCTTCTGAGACGGTTATCTCCTCGCTGTAACAGCCAGGAGTTGCGCCGCTTTGAGTTCGTTCGATTCCACGACCGTGTCGAGGAATTTCGATTGGAGCTGAGTTCGGAGAATGGCGATATTCGGCATGACGCAATGTCCGCCGATTTGGCCGGGAAAAATATGCGAAGGCAGAAAATCAATTTCTTCGATAAAGGCCTTCACGTCCTCGAAGGTGCCATCATATTGCCCGGTGATTCGCTCCACTTCCTGGGCCCAGGCAATCAGGATCCCCAGGTAAGTGGTTTCGAGAAGCTTGCTGATCTCCGCCAGTTCCGGAGTGCGGAACGCGGCGGTCTTGAAACCCGCCTGATTGAAGTGGTTGAGGGCCTGGTGCAGGGCGTCCGGGCGGCAGGCGCCAACGAACTTCTTATAATGGAGCATCTCGGCTTCCATCCTGGCGTGCTTTCCCCGCACGGGGCTGTACGCCAGCGCCCGATCGCCGACAGCCTCTTGCACCTTCCGAGTTGTTCCCGGGGCAACCGTGCTATTGATAATGGTCAACGCGGGTTGATACTTGTTGACATAGCCCATCGTGGTCCCGACGAAGTCGGGAATTTGAAATGGATAGCAGATATGAAGTACGGAACAGGGTTGGGAGATGTCTACGGGCTTGATGTCAACTGCGACACAGTCGAACTGCTTGCTCAGGATGTTCAGGATCGGCCGGCCGACTTCGCCCGTGCCTAGCACAATTACCACGCCATCATTTGCCAACTTACTACCTCCTTTTTCACTCCAAGCTCAGGTGCGACGCCCGAAATGTTTTCCTCATCGGCGGCTTAAACCAGGGTTGCTCGGAAAATGCCTGGCCAGCCGTCCAGCGAAAGGCGCGCGTGATGCTCAGCTAAGATATGATCACTGATCACTTCCGTAACCGAGTCGAGATCGTTCGTCGTAACGTCAATCTTTTCGAAAGGAATTCCGTAATGTTCGAGCACACGGTGGAAGCGCTGGTCAATGATCTGCAGGTCCGCAGCTGAGTACTCCTTTTTTCGCAGATATATGGTCGGATAGTCTCCGGTCAGCCAGAAAGTCAGATCCACCGGCCAGGCGTATAGACGGTCAACCACGTTCTTGATCCTATGGCGGAGAGACCTTTGCCGCGGTTCCAGGCGTTCGGCGGGGTGGCGGTCATAAACGACGATCCATCCTCTTCGCGCGAGGAGCCAGCCGTAAACGCGCCGCACCAGGAGTTCGTACCGGTAGGCCAGTTGCTGAAACGGCATGGGTGACCGGTGCTCCATGACGAACTTCATGATCCGTGTCTGGTAGTCGTGCGGGCCCATGTAGACCACCTTGACCGGCGCAGGCAAGCGAAGGAGGGCGGTCGCCAGGCTGCTTTTGCCCGTTCCATCCACTCCGAGAAGGGCCACTTCCAACCCCATCTTTCTGGTCAATTGCCAGGTCCGGTAGGCAATTCTCCGGCCCAGACTCCGCACGATCAGTGACGGCTCAGGACGAATCACGCCCCGCAGGAGCAAGTACAGCGTCAGCAGCCCGGTACGACCGGTTCGCCACAAAGCCCGCCCGAAAGGCCCAAAGATTCGCTTCCCATTTTCCTCGACCTGCCAGGGAGGTCCGCCCTGGGTTCTTTCGAAGTAAGGTGTTCCTTTTCCGTCGGCCACCGCATGCAGCAGGCAGGCCAGAAGCGGATCAGCGGGAACCTGGCCCTTGCTCGCCAGACGAAAACCCAATCCCCAATGCTCGGCTTGGTAGAGATCGACGGTGTAGGCCTCCGGAACTTCGCGAACCAGCAGCCGGCATCTCTCCACGTAGGGTTGCGGCTTGTACGCCCGTTGGAAACCCTGCTCTTTCAAGAAGGCCCTGACGGGGGCAATATTAGTCGGTACCAGAATGTCGAGATCGCCCGTGCCTGACGCCTGCACGGGATTCAGGTGGGCTGGCCCGCGCAGCAGGATGGCCTGGGGAGCCAGTCGTTTTATCTGGTCCCAGACAAATCGGTAGCGGTCTCCCGCGACCTGAGTCAAGGTCGTCGCCCCCTGGGTCATACTCTTCGGGACTGTAGCCTCATCGACCGCGTACATGAAAACTCCGGTAGTTGCGCATTGAGTTAAACAACATTAGCTTTTCCGTTGGCGGTGATTCGAGAACGTGGCGATAACGGCCTGCCCTCGAACTGAAATGGGTGTGCTATGCCTTTTCTCTCTCCCACCAGTTCGCCCCTCGCTGCGGGTGGGGTGCTGGTCACCCGTCGGCGGGCCCGCGTGCGGACCCGGGAAAAAGGCTCCAAGAGGTTCGGCCAAATATCACGCAGACTGATATTGGACTTGACCCGCGGATTGAGCGCATCACTCAGCACGGCCCCGAGCGAGAGGGGCCGCTGCAGAAGGTGTTGCATCTCCAGCAACGGCCAGTGGTAGCGCAAGTTTCGGTTGTACTCTTCCGAGTACTCAAGCGTCTGACCTTGCGCCATCTGGCAGAGGTAGTAGGGAAAGTCGACCCCTGCGGTCAGTGACAGGTCCAGGGAACCCCAGAACTTGGGGTTGATCTCCATCAGCTTGTAGTCGTTGTCCCGCACGTCATAACGAAACTCCACCATGGCCACGCCGTGCCATTGCAGCCGATCGAGCAGGCGAGTTCCGTACTCTTTGAGCTTGGGGTCGTAGTTACTGGCCGCACAACAGCTCACGCCTCCGCGCGGAGGAGTCTCCCGGACCCTTCGGTGCATGAAAATTCGCTTGCAAACACCATGCTGGTAGAGCGCAAAGAATCCGCACCCGTATCCGGGGATATACTCTTGGAGCAGAGGAAGGCTGTTCTTGTAACCGCTTCTCCACCCGCAAATAGTCGGGTAGAGACTGAGCAGCTCGGACCGGTTCCGGGCGTAGTAGATTGGGACACCAGGCATCTCACATGGCTTCTTGATGACTACCGGATATTCGAGTTCCGCCGAACACCTGGCCACATCGTCAAGACTCGCCGGGGCAACCGTTCGTGGCGCCGGCACACCCAGGGAGGTCGCCAGTTCTTGCGTGTAAAACTTGTCGGCCGCCGCCCGGATCTTCTCGTAATCGGCCACTTCCAGCTTGGTGAGCCAGTTCAGCTCTGCCTTGTGCTCGGCCAGCGCCACCGTGGGTGCGTATCCGACCGGGATAATCAGGTCGAAGTGAACCCGACGGAGGATGTCAACGACCGCGGGGATATAGGCGTCCTCGCTGGGGGAAGGAACGAGATATCTCCCCGAGCAGTAACGGGAGCGTGAGGCCAGCGCCACGGGAGCGTCGGCCAATACCGAAACGCGAATCCCCTTGCTGCCCAGGCTGCGCACGATGCCCAGCGTGGAATAATAACTGTCGTCGGTAACTAGTACGTGCAACGCTTCCTCCAGAAGCACTCGAAGCTTCGCGGTTTAGAAGAGATCAACTCATCAAACTCTTGCCAATTCCACCACACCCGGTTGGACCTGCTCTTTCGCCGCTGCCGACCCGGAATCCGCAGGCAACAGCCCGACCTCCACGAATCTTTGCCGAACCGATTGCCGGAAGGCCGCAGCGCTCAGCCAGGTGTCGTTCCACTCTTCGCGGTTGTCCAGCAAGCGCCAGAAAGTGTGGCCCGCTTCGGGCGAAAGCCACCCGCCACCGAACGCGGCAGGATGCCAAAGCAGAGAGATACCGCCCCACCCATAACGCCGGCTGACCGCCAGCAGCTCCGCCGCTTCGTTATACCAGTCTGCCTCTTTGAGACCTTCATCGCGCAAGGCCACATCCATGGTCGCCATCGGCATCTCGAGGAAAGTTGCGGGACGTTCCTGGTCAAAGTTGTAAGGCGGAAACGCGAAGCAGGCTCCAGCGCGAAATCCTATCCGGTCCGCATAGCCGATCGAGGTGTCGTAGAGAACATTGGCTCGCTCGAGAGCGGCGATGAGGCGGTCGAGGGTAAACCGCAGCCAGTGCTGCCTGCCACCCTGCGGCCGGAAGCCCAGCTCCCGCAGGCGGTTCCATTCGTCGGCTAGCCCGCCGGGTTTATCGAGGCAGGTATAAGACCCGTGGACGCCCACTTCCATCCCCTGGGCCTCCAAGGAATGCATTAAATTCACGAGGCCCGGCTGTTCGATCGTGTAGTTGCCGTCTCTCCGATGCAACTGGCGTATCAGAAAGTAGTAACTAGCGCTGACGGCTCGTTGCGTTTGCCCCTGTACCAGAGCTGAAATCTGGTCCAATGGGTCCCGCCCGCCGAGGGCCAACCCCAGCGCCATGCTTGCCTGCGAAACGCCCAAGGCCGGACGCTTGGACAGCAGGCAGGAAATGGCTGCGTTCTTCGCCAGGCGGTGCACTCCGTTAAGACGACCGACGGGAAGGTAATCGACGTCGTGCGTTTGGACGATGAAGTGACGCACGGATTCGACAGGGCTCTGCGGTTCGGTGGCCCCCCAAGGCAGCAACCGGCAGAGGGCGCTGTTGAGAAACCGCATGGCGACGGCGGCATAGGGTACTCGCGCATCCAAGTTGTGCCGTCCTACGTAACTGGCCGCAAAGGGAATATGTCCCCAGGAGTCGAGTTCCGTCACGCTGTATTCATCCGCGCACGAAACCCATTCGAAAATCTCCGCCAACCAATCGGGTTCCTGATCCGGGAGGGGGAGATAGAAAAGAGCAGTTGCCTCACCCCGGTCGACGTATTGTCTTGGTGGAGGCGCCGGCTTCTGGGGCGAGCGGGTCTGATAGAGGTTGCGCAGCAAGAGCCTGGGCTTGGACTCCCCTCGAGCGTAGCCCGGCACATAGGTGATCCAGACATCAGCGCGCTCGGCCTGCTCGACGGGCTGATGCCCGTAGATCGCGCAGAACAGACGAAAAGCGTAGCCGATACGAAACCGGTGTACGGCTGTCTGCTCGGGTGAGAAATTCAGGAAGATTCGCATCTTTAGGACACCGAAGCCGGGCTCGCCGGAGCTTCTTCTTGCCGATCAGAGCTAATCATTCGGCAAGCCACGAAAGCCACGCTGCACCAAAACCAGAGAAATCGGTTGTCGTCAATGTCACCACTAGAGAGGGTGAGCAGCACGCAGTAGGCCACCACCGGCAGCACAAAGGCAAACCGGCCACTCGCCTCGTCAAAGGCCTTTTTCGCTGCCTTAAAAGCTATCGCCAGGAAAGCCAAAAGGGCAGCAAGGCCGAGCAGGCCCTCTTCGACGCCCACTTCCAGGAAAAGGTTATGGGGATATTCCCAGGCGTCGTTGTGCCAATAATAGGTGGCCCATCCGCCCACGCCCCAGCCCGCCGCCGGCTTTTCCGCGATCCCGTCCAGGGCAGCGTCAAAGAACACAAGTCTCCTACCGCCACTGCCTTTCTCCGAGTAAGACCCCCCCTGGGCGAACTCCACCAACTCCTGACTCTTCACTTGGAACTTTTTGGCGGCCTCTCCTTGGAACCACTGCCCGGGGACGATGACCAGGGCGGCCACGATCACCGCCACTCCCAACATCGCTGCCCGGGGGGAGATGAGGCTCATCTCGCGTCGCCGGATAAATAGGGAAGCGACGAGAATCGGCAGCAACGCCAGCAAAGGGCCCCGCGCCTCAGCCGCGATCAGCCCCGCAGCCAACAGCGGGAGACACAGGATCAGGAGGTTCCGCGCGGCGCGGCTCTCCACGAACTTGTAATTAAGCACAAGCAGGATTGCCATTCCCATGAGTTGGCCGATGCCAATGTGGGTAACTTCCTCGTGCTGCCCGAAGACTCCTTGGGAGCCCGCTATGATCCTGGCAAACGCCAACATCAAGCCAAAGGCTATGGTACCTATCGCGAAGTGCCGAAAATCCCTATCGTCCTCCAGGATAATGAAGGGCGCGAAGAACATGAGTGCTCCGACCGTCAGGAAGCTCACAAGTTTGTCCCCTCCATAACCAGGAGCGCGGGTGTAGAGGTAACTAGTTGTGACCACGGCCGCGAACAGAAGAAAGGATGCGATTCCCTTTCCCTGGCCCCTGAAAAGATCGCCCAGGGAGAAGGCTCCCCGGCGGTTTCGCCGGTCTATCAGGCGGAAAATCAGGGCGACGCCCAAGAGCGCCGCACCGAGGGGAAGGGCGGTCACGTCGATGACGTGACGAATCGGGGCGGGGATTGGTAGCTCCTTTTGCCGCGATATAAAGAGCAAGGGGATGAAGAACGCGGCCGGGAACTTCGCCAAAGCGATCAAGAGGCAGGGCAGCAAGATAGCCGCCAGGAAAATCCAGACCGGGCTGATGCCGAAGTCTGAAGCCTCGTTGAACCCGGCTAATGCGACCAGGAGGATCGCGGCGTATAGCAAGAATCGAGCGAGTCCTTTTGGCATATTTTTTCCCCTTACGCAGCCTGGCTTTTCGCGGCAAACCCAGCCAGCCTTCGACCGGGAAATGCCATTTCCCAAACAAACCCCAGCCAGGGGGAGCCCAGCTTAATCAACGCGCCCAGGAAGAGGCCGCTGACCAGAAGCTCAAAGAAGACCGCCAGGATGGGAGCTTGGTGAACGCCCGGGACCGAGCTGAACGCGTAGCTGGCCGCGCCCAAGGCTGTCGCGGCCGCTAACGACGGAGCGCACCGGCCCCAGGGAATGCTCAAACTGAAGAGTTCGCGGAAGGTCCGGACCGTCAGCACGCCCAGGACCACCAGGGCCACAATCAGAGATATCGCCATGCTTTCGAGCAGAAAAGTTGCAGGCAGCCACTTCACGGTCGCACCGATGAGCACCAGGTAAACCGCCAGGGCAATAAGAACATTTCCCGTATTTCGAGCCTTAACGGTTACGGCATCGATGCTGCTCCGCAATGCCATGTAGAACAGATAGGGAGGGATCGCAAGAATCAGAAGGCGAACAACAGGTATCCCCTCCAGGAACCTGGGCCCTACCCAGACGCGCACCAGCACGTCGGCAAATACGACAAGTTGAAGGGCGGCGAAGACGGAAAGGTCTAAGACTGCCCCCAGAAGGTATCCCAGGGACGTGCGAACTTCTCCCAGGCGATTCTGGGCCAGCATCATGCTGACCTTAGAGAGGAGAACCACGCCCAGAGGCCCCGCTGCGTAACCCATCACCATCAGAAAACTCGATCCGAGCAACAGATATGCTACGTGGTCCAGACGCTCGTAGTGGGTTGCGATCATTGGTCCGAGGGCAAAGAGCGCGGCGCTACCGAACTCGACGGGGACGCGCACCACGCCATACCGCAGAAGTTCAGTTGCACAAGGCCTCAGTTTTGGCAATGCGGTTTTGGAGAGTTGGCGAAAAATCGGCCACGCAAACAAGGCGGCGGCTACCAGGGTCAGGCTGCCCGTGACCCCCACAATCAAAGCGACGGAACCGGTTGGATAGAGCAAAGCGGCGGCCCCAATCGGTATGAAGGCAAAGTGGCAGACTTGCGTCGCATTGGCGCGCTTCAGGTCCATAATTCCTCGATAGTATCCGTAAGCGGCCGTTTGCACTGCCTGACCCACAAGCAAGAGGCAGAGTGGCAGGATCAGATTGGACAGTTCAGAGGAGCCGAACAGCCAGCGCGCAAAGGCTTGGCGCCCGAGGTACAAAACCAGCCCAACACTGCACGCAACCCCTAGGAGGGAACCTGACGCGACCAAAAAGTAAGCTGTGCGCTCCCCTTCCGACTTCTTCACGGCGTGCGCGACGTATCGTGGGAGAGCATTCCCCATGCCGAGCAGCACTCCCGTCAGAAGCCAGGCGATAACCCGGCGCAGTAACAAGTACTCGCCCAGCGCATCCGGACCGAGCAGCCGGCCGACGAGGGAGACGAGCACCAAGCCGGCGACCAGAATGCTGAACTCGGTCGCCATCGTCAGCGTCAAGTCCCGTAAGAGCGGGTGGAACTTCAGACTTGACCGGACAGGCTTCGAAACTTCGGTTGAAAGCTCAGGAGATCCAATCATAGTTGTGCCGAACGAAGGGTGAGGCATCGCGTTCTGAAGTTCTTCGGTCACCATTCCATCCGGTTCGTAAGGCATAATTTTTGAGGTTTGCAACTCTCGCGTGAGAGGGAAATTGTAGCTGGCTTGGCTGTTCGATGGGCACAGCTCCGCCCTGTGACTTACATGGGTGTTTCGTACATGGTTTGCCCCGAACTTGTGCTACTTCCCAGCCAACCCGTTTTTCGTTGCGGTCTCTCTAAAGCATTCGGTAGAGAGCCTCTGGGATCGGGAACGTGCGTTCACTCAGGATCGCCCCCAACAACTTTACGTTGGAAGCTTCCAAGCTTTCCTTGGCCTTCATGGCCGCTGCCCGCCGCGTCGAGCCCGCCTTGACCACCAGGATGACGCCGTCGGCGAGTTGCCCGTACACGATCGCGTCGGCAGACAGATTGACGGGTGGGGCGCTGATCAGAACGTAGTCGAACTGCTCGCGCAGTTTAGAGATCTGATCCCGAGCGCGATCCAGGGAGGCAATCGCCTCCCTGGCAGCAGTCCGAGAGCCGGCCGGTGATAGCCAAAGGTTGCCGCCTCTGATTTGGCGAGCAGCGTTCTGAGCGACCCCGGGCCCGACTCCATCGGTATCACCCGATTGATTCTCAATCCCGTAGCGCGCATACAAGGAAGGGGAATGCCGATCCGCATCGATGAGGCACACGCGTCCGGCTGCGCGTGCCGCCAGGATTTCGCTGACACGGGCACACATCGAGCTCGAGTCGTCGCCTTGGTCAACACCACAAAAGACTACCGACCTTGGAGCATCCTGGCCTGGGAGGAAGAATACGCGCTGGACCAGTGTGTTCTCTTCCTCTGTCGGCGTCTCTTTCACAGTCTCGACCCGAGGGGCCGTGAGAATAGGTGCGGGCGCCGTCGGCGTCTCTTTCACAGTCTCGGCACGAGGGACCGTGAGGATACCAGGTGCGGCCGCGGCTGGCCAGGGTTGGAACGTGGTCAACGGTCCTTCTAATTGGCTCAGTAGTTCGAAGTTTTTACTCACGGGAACCCCTCCTGGATGTGGACTCGTGTCCGATCTCTTCCTGTGGTTTCATCGTCTGGGGCGCTCCCTGATCCTCGGCTTGCTGAGGGAGTAGAATGAGCTGCCCTATTTCGACGTGGTCTGGATTTGTCAACTTGGGATTAAGTTGCTGGATCTTCTCTGCAACTCTTTCGTCATACCGTCCGAGATAATGCTCGCTAATTCTTGACAAGGTCTCGTTCGGCCTTACCACAACGGTGACTGTGCTCGGAGGAGCAGCAGCGGCCATGGCGACCGGAGGAGGAACCGCGGCCATGGCGGTCGGCGGGCCCGGCCAATCCTCCTTGGCGGAGGGGCGAATGGCGAACAAGCCGAGCAATATGAGCACGGCGCCGACCATGGCGACCTGCAGGGCGCGCCGCGGCAACCCAACTTTCTCGACCGGCGAGAAGGAGACCGGGTGGACCGCAGAGGAAGGAATCTCAGGGTCAGCGGGACGATCCGTTTGGCCTGGAACGGTCGGCGGTGACCATTCTAGCTGGGAATCCGCACCGGCCATGGCCAAAGCGCGCACTAACGCGCCTTGCCCAGTCTGCGGCGCGGGTTCTGATTGGGCCGGTGGATCACTGGGATGGGAGTTGGCGGACATAGGCCGCTCTGAACCAAGAGAAGCAATGTCTGTATCAGCCACAACCTCCCGCACAATCGCACCATCGATCGTCCCTTTTTGCATGGCAAAGCCGAGCGACAACGCGTTGAAGCACAGGTTGTTGATGTTTCGAGGTATGCCCTCGCTGAATGTCGCAATGAGCGCTCGAGCTTCTGCATTGAAGGGCTCTTTCTGGCCACCAGGGCCGGAAACCCAAAGACGATGATGGATGTAGTGATCTGTCTCGGCGGGTGCAAATGGCTCAAGGCGAGCCATTATGGAAAGCCGCTGACGCAATTGGGCCATCGACGGGCGAGCCAGTTTGTCGGCCAAGGGTGGCTGGCCGGCCAGGATCACATGGATCAGCTTGGCGGAAGCAGTTTCGAAGTTGGAAAGCAACCGCACCGACTCCAAAACGTCATCGCTTAAATTCTGGGCTTCATCGATGATTACGACTACCCGGCGACCTTTTTCCGCCTCGCGGATCAAAACCTTGTTCAACTGCTGGTGCATCTCCACCACATCTTGGGTACTGTTCTCGATTCCCAGGTCTGCTAACAAGTGCCGGAGAAGTTCCCGCGAGTTGCATTGCGTTTGGAACAGAAAGGCTGTCCTCGCGGATTGTCGCAGGCGCTCCAGCAGGCAGAAAAGCAAGGTCGTCTTGCCCATGCCCGGCTGCGCGATCAGCGTCATAAATCCGCGACCGCTTCGGACCCCGTAGAGGAGCGAGGCGAGAGCCTCGCGGTGCGTGGGACTCAAGTAGAGATACCTTGGGTCCGGGGTCACACCGAAAGGCTGCTCGCGAAGGTTGTAAAAATCAAGAAACATGGACGCCTACTCCGTTGCCGTTGGCCTTCTTCTTGGGCACCGTCATGAGCACGGGAATATCAAGAGCTACTTCCACCTCGTGGGGAGTGCGGAGCGTGGGATCGAGGTAGTCCTTACCGAAGCCCAATCCGATGGACGCCAAACTCGCGATCAGACCACTGACCAGGAAGTACCACAAGCCGGAATGGACGGGCAGGGTGGGTACCGTTGCGGTTTGTGCGATCGTCACGTTCAGGATCTTCCGGGTATCGAGCGCGTCGGAGATTCGGGCTTCTTCCTGTTTGCGCAGGTAAAGCATGAAGTTCTCTTCTGCGGCCTTGGCGTTGCGAACTAGATCCTGTTGCTCGATTCCTTTCTGTTGCAGGAATCGGGCTCTCCCCGCGTAGGCATGCGCGATCTGCGCAATGGCCGTTCCCCGCGCCTGCAAACCAGCCAGGTCCGCGCGAGCTTTAGTCAGGTCTTCCCGAACTGCCTCCCAGTTGGGATCGCGGTCGGTGGTTTCTTCCTTCCATTGAGATTTTTCCGCCGCCGCGATGGCGTCGCGAGCCTGGGCGACCTGGGTGTCGACTTCCTTAACCGGCCGGTAGCTGGGCTCGTACTTCGTCAGCAACTCCGTGCGCTTCAACTCCAGGGTCAGCAAAGTGGCTTTCAATTGCCCAAGTAACGGAGCATTGTCGGAGAGGCGAACTTGAGTGGTCAGGCGAGAGGGAATCGAGGCTGCCTGCCCCGCAAGCGAGCGGATTCGCTGTTGGGTCTGCGCGATGCCCGCTAGGGTTTCCCCTTGCATGGCCTCAAAATCGCTCTGTCTCCTCAGCACGACCTCTGTCTCGAGCGGTGCCGAAACGACACCCGCATCCTGCGTAAACCGGACCAGTTGTTCTTCGGCCTCCCGAAGCCCCTTCTGATACTGTGTGGTTTCCTGCTGGAAGAAATCGACCGCCCCCGGCGGCCGATGCACAGCCGCATGCTTCTTCAAGTAACCGTCGGCCAGGGTCTTCAGCACGCGCGCCGCTAACGGGGGATCAGATGACCCATAACCGACCGAGATGATGTTGCTCCTTCTGACGACTTGAATATCCAGCTTGTTCGCCAATTCCCGAACCGCCTGGGCGATGCTTTCTTCTCTGGACGGTCCTTGGCCCGCAAGCCTGCTCCGAAATGAGTCAGATTTCGCGTCCAGACCGCAGGCGACCACGACCTGTTCGAGCAGATCTCGGCTCCGGAGCAATTCAACTTCGGAGTTCAACTGCTCTTCGGTTGCCCCACCGGGCCTGGTGTCAAACAGGCTGTTGGGCCCGGCGGTTACGACCGGGTTTGCTCGCTCCCCCTGCTCGACCAGAATCAGCATTTGGGCCTTGTAGCGCTCCGTGAAGAGCAGCGTGAAGACCCCAATCGCCACGAAGAGCCCGATGAAAGAGAGGATGACCACCCGGCGCTGCCGGAACAGGATGGCCAGGGAATCGCGCCCTGTATCTGAAAGCATTACCTTATGGCCGTGGCTATTCCCCTCGCCGTGCCCATTCGTCCCTGCGCCGTTCCCCGGTGTTTGCACTTTCATTGTTTATTCTCCTTGTCCTCCGACTCGATCCTTCCATCAAGGTTTTGGCGAGAAGTAGGTCGACAATCCATAGTAGGGTATCCACTTTCTGATCTTGGAAACCTGGTTCTGCGGCACATAAAACATGTCCCCTGGACGCAAGTACACGTCTTCCTGGAGGTCCGCTGCATTGAGCATCTTCTTGAGGTCAAGTTTCTTTACCTCCACCATGTTATTGGGAGCTCGCCGAAACAGCAGGACCTGGGAGTGTTTTGAGCTCTCCAGGAACCCGCCGGCAATGTTCACGGCCTCGGCCACCGTCGTCTCTTCTCGCAAGTCGTATCTGCCGGGTTTACCAACTTGGCCACCGGCAACAAAATACGGCTTCTGAAAGTCCTTGAGGTCAACAGTGATAGTGGGGTCATGCAAGGTTTTCCCGTAAGCCGCACGCAGCGCTTCCGCTAACTCCGGAGTGGTTTTCCCTTGAACGTAGAATTCCCCTATCTCGCGCAGGGTGACGTATCCATCAGGCTGAACAGTCACCGTTTGGTTGAATTCCGGGCTGAAGGGAAAATCCACATTGATTACATCCGCAGCGGCCAACCGATATCGGGGATGGCGTTCCTGGAAGGTTGGCGATCCGCTGCTTCTTGTCTGGAAATCTGAGCTCCTGCGGGCTTGATCGGGAGCGGCGGAGTCTGGGGTAGAACTAGCATGGCTTTCAGCAGCCTGAGCAGCCAAACCCCATGTTGTCATCCCCAGGAAGAGCACCCAAGCCACCGTGAGTTGTCTGTTCGTTCGCATTTTTCACTCCAGCATTTCAGCGTTGTCATGTCCGCTATCGGAATCCCGCCTGGCCGATGCGTCAAGCACTGGCACATGCAATGAACCCGACAGGGACCTTCCATACCGACTTATCTGCGGGCTGCGCAGTTGTGCAGTCCACCCAATGGGCATCGCTCCCGCCAGCATCGACCACTTGCAGGATCTCCCGAGTAATGATGGGCCGGCCGCGAGGTGTGATGTGGACAAGCAAAGGGAAGTATTTTCTGCGAAGCAATTGTGATGGGTCAGCGGCGCCAAGTTCTCTTTCACCTGTTGTTGATTCACCGCAAATGGCGAAAACCAGGGTGCCTGTTGTCTCTGCGTCTTTCCCTACCCCCGCCCCACCCGGCATTCGCGGGGAGGAGTCCACGGCCATTTCCTCGAGAAGACCTTCGATCAATCGACTGCTCAGATAGCGCATAATAACGTCCCGAAATTCGCAGTTCACACTTTGTAGATTCTGCTCACCCTCCGCTAATGCACATGGGATGCCAAACTCGCATTTTTGCCGGAGGGTCTACACGCTGACAGGTCCCGATGCCATTCTTCCCTAGCTCTTTCAACAACTTCCGGCCTGACGCTCGCAAGGTTGAACCCTCCCGTCGAGACAGTGCCAACCCCGGTTGACTCCCGCCACCCACGCAAACTTCTGCGTGGTAGGAAAAGTATTTCCGAATAGGCCATGATGCGCGATGGGTAAGGTACTTGCTATGATCTCCGCACTGCGCGGAGGAGTGGTCTGACAAGAGGTGGGCTATGCTGAGTGGTGTAAACATGCTCATCGTCGCTGTCGAGTCTCGGTCACATTTCCTGTCGGCTGTCAAATCACGGTTTCCCAGAGTTCTCCTCGCGGTATTCCGGGATCCAAAGTGGGGTGCGGGATCCGGCCTTTCACCAAGCTGGAAGACCATCGCGGCCTGCAAATCTGGAGAGCAGGCCTTGGCGGTCGCGCGGAAAACCGCGCCAGCGAGCGGATCTTCGAGACTTGGTTCTCGGGGATGAGCAAGCCAGATCAAAAGGTATAGGCGGGAACTCTGATCGGCACCGGCTGTCCCGTCCGGATCGTCGGTCTGTTCTCGAGCGCAACCGCCGCGCCGTCGATCTCGACGGCAATGCTTCGGTTCAGGGCTTCCACCGAAAGGACCAGCCTGAACTGATCTTTCTTGCGAACTATTATCCCCTCGATGCCTGCCAAAGGGCCGGCTTTGACCCTGACACGATCGCCGCATTTCAAGAAGGGATGGGGCTCAGCCTGGACACGGCTCTCCACAATTTGACGTACAGCTTGAATCTCCAGCTCGGGGATGACCGCGATCTGATCACCACTCCGCAACAAGGAGTGAACACCCGGAGTACTTAAGAGGTCGAGCCGACGATCCAGGCCGCCGCGGAAGAATACGTAACAAGGAATCAACGGCAGAGAGAGCTTCTTGATACGGTCTTTCCAGCGGCGCGAGGTGGTGTAAAGCGGAAGCAGAATTTCAAACCCCTTCTGCGTCAGAAGGCGGGCAGTAACCTTCTCGTGCTGATGGCGCGTGTACAGAGCATGCCAGGTTGGCCCGGAATCAGCGTCGTCGGTCAACACACCCCGGGCAGGACTTTGTACGGTTTCAGTAAAGCACGGCGTGTGTGAAGTACGGACTAACTCTTCCATGTGGCACTCCCTTTGTGCGACAGACTCGCCAAATAACTCGTACTCGTCAGGGGATGAGAGAAGCCCGGCACCACTGACAAGCATCGAGCGCTTTCGCTTCCGTAGGTAGGAGAAGCAAGTGGGGTGCCAACCGAAGTCAGGTGCAATATTTGCGCTCGAAATGATTGAGACAACTCAGCTTATCTCAAGGCGTATAAACAAGTTAGGCCTATCACCCGCGCGAGGCGAGAGAAGAATAGAAAAAAGTGAGGATGCTGAAAGTGTGCCAAATGTGCAAAACGATTCCGACATGTGCATGTATTTACTTGCCGAGGCGGGGATTGTAGGGAGAACTCCTGAGCGCGAGGCAACCGCATGGACTAGAGGTTGTCCTTGGGGGGGCGGATTTCAGTCGCACCGTTTTGACCTTGTACAACGCGGTTGGTGAAAGCTCTTCACCCGAATTGGCGAATTTGGTTCGAGAGCAGTTTCAAGCGGGCGCAGCCTCCCCTTGCGGTCGATTACGGTGTTCTGGATCGTCCGGTCACGGCTGGGAGTGGCATTCACCGCGATGGATTCCTTTTGGGCGGTAGGCCAGCGTCCTTAATCTTGTGGAGTAGGGTTGTGTAGCTGATATTCAAGGTGCGTGCGGCTTGTCTGCGATTGCCGTGATGCTCCTCCAGAACCGTACGGATCACTTTCGCTCCCACTTCTGGGATGCGTCTCGCGCGACCTTTTTGCGTGGGATGGTATCCGTCGAAAACTTCCTGCCGGAGGCGGCTGGATTCCGACTGCCCAGTTCGCCGGCAAAAGCGTCTTCCGACCCCTGAAGGGCGTGCCGCATGATTAGCCCGGATTTCTCAGTGCGCCCCAACGGCGCAGATCACCAGTGGGGGAAGGTCCCACCCAAGTAGTTGTCGGTAAGACTTGGTAGCTAACGAGCGGTTCGATCGGGTAACTGATCGGATCGAAGCCTCGTGACAAAGCCCACGCATGGTGGGTGAGCAACCTGGCAGGCCGTAACGCGAGTGAAGCTCGAGCAGGCCTCGAAAGTGAAGTCGTGGACGCCGACCCGCCTGAGATACGGGGAAGGCCGCGCGAGCAGGGAAGCAACCGACAAGCGCACCTGTTCGGTCCACCGGGGTAGTGAGCACGGCATGCAGGGAAGGTGGTCTGGGTAATTGGGGGAGACCCGGTGCTGGTAGAGGTCGCGCCTCGAACGCCGACGGAAGGCTTGGCGGCCAGATCGGGAGTCGGAGAGGGTCAGAGTACCGTGGAAGCCGGGTAATGCTGGCCGAGGGAAGGGCCCTTACTTCTGGTGTGCTTTGGAAGAAGCAGAGGATCGGTGATTGGCGAGGAGCCTGCAAACACCTGCAAAGATCCGAATGCTTCAGAGAAAGCTGTATCGCAAGGCAAAGGACGAGCCCCACGTGGGGTCTCTTCCCTCGGCCTTGCAATGAAGCCAGTCGGAAAGCCGGATGCGGGAAATCCGCACGTCCGGTTTGATGAGCGGGGAGGGGAAACGAGGCGGCGCTGTGCGTCAGTGCTCGCGCCTCTCCTCGACTCTACCCACGGGTTTGGAAGGGCGGGGCTTTAGCCCCGCCGTTACAAGGCCTTTCTGATTATTCCCATGTCCCGCGACCCGCCCAGCATGCGGCTGCCAG
>Ga0315288_10003304_pt1 | contig 20600 bp, 18 predicted proteins | sample YL17G11_20_MG_FD_203454 | JGI IMG/M metagenome (GOLD analysis project Ga0315288, IMG submission 203454) | Sediment microbial communities from Yellowstone Lake, YNP, Wyoming, USA - YL17G11_20 | ecosystem: Environmental > Aquatic > Freshwater > Lake > Sediment | place: USA: Wyoming | collected...
AGCGAGGGCGAGCGTGAACCCCTGTGAGCGGAGTTTCTCGGCGGCTTTCGTGTCGGGAGTGAATTCCTCGTCCGCATTGAAATCCGCGTGCATTCTCGTGTTCCAATGCGTTGCACCCTTTGGTTTTTCTGCCTGGGGTTGGGCGGTTGCAGCTGCAAGTGGGCTGGCTGTTTGGGGCTGCGCCGGCTTCGGCATCCCAACATCAGAGGAGAGTTCAATCAGGCCGGAGTAGAGCGTGCGGCCGTCGAGATTCCAAACCCGGGCATCCGCTGGTGGTGCTATCTTCTCGCCAACGGCCTCGATCGAGCCGTTGCGAATGACGAGGGTGCCCCTTGGGATGATTCTTCCCGGTGCGACAACAATCCGCGCATTAATGAATGCGTGAACAGTTGGAGTGTTTTCCCGCAAACCTACGGTCGGTGCCGTCTGCGCGAACAGCCAGCCAGCACCCAGCGTAAGCAGGAGCATAAGAATACTCCAGCGACGAGTCATAGAGCCTCCTGGATCATAGTGAGGGGTGGGTGGAGCCAAGGAAGAATTCCGTTTTCTCTCCTTGCCAGTTCTCGCAGGAGGTCGGATTTCTGCAGGCCCATGTTTCTACAACACGAAATCCATCTCGTACATTCTGTAGTGGGAATGTTTCATCCCGAGCTGCTCGTAGGTTTGCCGGGCCCTGGTATTGTTTTCTTCGACATAGAGCCGTAGCCCGCAGATGTCAGGGCGGCTGGTTGCCAGAGAGTGGATGTACTCAAACAGCGCTTTAAACACGCCGGTTCCTCGCGCCTCTTTGGCAACATAGACGCTTTGGATCCACCAAAACGTCCCGTTGCGCCAGTCGCTCCACTCGTAGGTGATCATGGTTTGTCCGACCACCCGGCCCTCTGACTCAGCAAGGAAGTAGAAGCCTTTTGAGGGATCTGCGAGAAGGGCCTCAACACCTTTTTGGAGCAGCTCAGCGTCGAGTGTTTTCGATTCGGTTTCAACAGCCATCAGCGCGTTGAAGCGGGCAATGATGGCAGCATCGTTTGGTGTTGCTTGGCGGATAGAGAAGTTCATGTTTATGTGCGTGCGGCTCAGAGAGAAGTCCAGTTTCTCTCTGGATGTGCCCATGGAAGAAGTTGGACTTCTACCACCCCATCCGCTCCCGCAATGCAGTGATGTGTGCGACGTGATGCCGTCCATGCCATGCGTAGAGCTGGAGCAAACGGTCTAGATTCATAATGCCGCTTGCCGGATGATTGATCGTCCTTGCGTAGTCGGCGGCGCTCAGCGAGCGAAGAAAAATAACCCAGCGGTTATGCAGCGACTCCAGCATCGTCAGAGAGGGCTCAATGGGCGACGATTTCGCATCAACCAGCTCAGCCCACAAATGCTCCTCGTACGGCTTGATGGTGGGCTGTTGCTCTGTAATCCCCAATTTGAAGCGCGTGTAAGCGTTGAGATGACTATCCGGAAGGTGATGGACGACTTGTCGGATCGTCCAACCTCCGGGCCGGTACGGTGTATCAAGCTGCTCTTGTCCGAGGTTCTGCACCGCCTCTCGGAGTTTCATCGGAGTCTCAGCTATCTGTTGGATCAATATGCTGCGTTCTGAATCTGTCAGCACCATTTTTGGTGCAAACTTGTCAACGGGAAAACGTAGATCTGACATGAGGAATTCTCCTGAAGGTGCTTTCTTTCGGCCGGCGTCCCGGATGCAGGTGGATGGCCGTTATTTGTTCATGCGCGCGTAGATGAAACCAGCGCACAACAATTGTACGAGTGAACTCAAGAGCCAGGTCAGCGCGATGGCCAGTGACACGGGAAATGTACTGTAACTCATAAGAATGCCGGGCAGAGTTGACACCACCCAGAACGTGCGCGCGAATCTGCTCCCTCGAACCCACAAACTCCCTTCTCCAAGGATCCCCTTTGTCTTTTCCCATACCCAGGCAAGCGCGATGCCCAGGAAGAACGGGTAGAGAAAATAGAGAGACATGATTGGGTCAGACATGGCGCGAAAGAGGTTCGTGTTCTCATATTCTTGCGCCGTTGACGGAAGAGCGGCATTGGTCAGCAAGCCTATAGCCATAGCGACAATCAACATGGTGAATCCGGCAACGAGACCGCTCACGATGATGTTCTTCATGGTTGATCCTCCCAGGTTTGCAGATGCGTTACTTTGCTTCGAGCAAAGCGATTGTGCCGTCGAGATCGGTCGCGATCGTGCGTCGGGCATCAAGTGGAACGAGCGTATTCACGATGGTAACTCCGACACGATGCTTCCAGAGAATTTTGCCTGTTGTTCCATCCAATGCATAGACGAGTCCGTTCTTCGTCCCGAAGAACACAACCCCATCCTTCTCAAGCGGCATCGAAGGGTCAATGTCATATCCGTACCCGCAGTGCTGAACCCAAAGAACATCGAAGGATGTTGGTGTAGGTGAAAAAGCGATGACGGTGTCAGTCATGCACCGTGCATAGATTCTTCTTCCGTCGCCGGAAACTCCGACTGTCTCACGCACCTGGTAGCGTTTGGTGCGCCACACCGTGGTGCCTGTGCCGGCATCGACGGCAGAAAGATACCGGTCCGGTGCCGCAATGAAGACCTTCCCCTCGGAAGCCACCGGCCAGCATGCCGCGGGTGACAACAAAATGCCGTCGTTTCCGTTTGACCATTTCCACGCGAGCGAACCGTCGCTTATATTCAATGCATAGAGGCGGGTATCCCAGGCTCCGAAAATGACCTTGTGCTGATACACGAGAGGCCGGGTCTCTACGAACCCGCCGACACCCGCAAACTCCCATCGAAGCGTTCCGCTTTTCAGATCGACAGCCCGGAACACACCGTCACTTCCGCCGATGAACACCGTCCCCTCGTGGATCACAGGTGCTGCGACGACGGGTGCACCCGTCGTAATCTTCCAGGCAGGAGCGCCGGTCCTGATATTGAAGCAATAGAGGTTCTTGTCTGAAGATCCGATAACGACCCTGCCGTCGGAGGCATCCGGAGAAGAATACACAGTCGCTCCTGTTTTGTGCTGCCAGAGGATCTTTCCGCTCTTCACACTGTAACAGGCAACGGTCCCCCCGCCGTTCCCGACGACGACAAGCTCGTTCCAAACAGCAGGCGTGGAGGCAATGGTGTATCCGGTGTTGACCGACCACCTGGTCTTCACATTCCCGTACGTTTTGTTCACCGAATAATCGGGTCTCTCGTACTTCGCTGTGTCCCTTGAGTAGTCTCGCTGTCCGAGGGGAAGCTTATGCCAGGGAGATCTTAGCTCAACGCCGGGCGAGCGTTCAGAAAAGTACACCGTATCCGTTTTCACATCGACGATGATGTAAGCCCCCTGTGGTCTTCTCGCCCGCAGAGTGGATCTCCCCATGACACCGGGAAGGCCTTCGAAGTTCATCGCCAGGTTGCTGTGCCCATGGCCGACGAGCACAGCCTGAACATTGAACTTTTTCAGCCGGTCAGTCATCTCATACCAATTATCAATTCCCGGATCGAGAGGATAATGTGTCACGATGAACAACGGTTGGCGCTTTTTCCGTAGCGGCTTCAACACGGTATCGACCCAGCGAAGGTCCTCAGGGGAGAAATGACCATCGCCCATTTTCATGTTCGGGCCTTCTTGGAAGCCAATGAAGCGGTACCCATGGTACTCGAACGTAAACCTGTCATTCCCCCAGATCGAAGAGAACTTCGTGCATCCGGAGGCGGACCATTTGGTGTCGTGATTCCCCGGGATAATGTAATATGGCTTCTTCAAGCTGTCGAGAATTGCCTTGGCGAGCTCAAGTTGCGTGTCGGATCCCATCTCGGTGATGTCACCTGAGAGGATCACAAACGCAACATCATGCATGGTGTTGATATCGCGAATGGACAATCCGAGGTCCGCCGCGCCGGTTGTTGCGCCGACATGGGTATCACTCAGCCATGCAAAACGGAAGGGCTTCGTCTGAGCATTTGCTATTCCGGCAAGGGTGAAAAGGAATAGGACGAATAACGACCGGATCAGATCTTTCATATGGAAGAGAAAAGAAGAGTGTCCAATAGACGATCTGTTGGATTTCGACCATCTTCGATAATCTAACCTGCCCCCTTCGTTGAACGAGGCGGGCTGTCGAAGAACGGCTGCACCATTTCGCTACGAAGACTGCGAGCGGTCTTTTCGCCGCTTGAGTTGAATCCTGATGACCTCGACGACGCTCGGAATGCCGGGAATGAGAACCAGCGCAATGATAACAAGGCTGAAGTTATTCTTTACGAGGGGGACGCTGCCGAAAAAATAGCCCGCAGGAACAAACAAGAGAACCCAGAGAGCGCCGCCGATCACATTAAACAACAAGAACCGCTTGTAGGTCATGCTGCCGATGCCTGCAACGAACGGCGCAAACGTCCGGATGATCGGCAAAAAGCGGGCAATGATAATTGTCTTTCCTCCGTGTTTCTCATAGAACTGGTGCGTGCGCACCAGGTATTCCTTGTTGAGGAATGAACTCTTTTCTTGGTGGAAGACCTTTGGACCAACGTAATCACCGATCCAGTAGTTCACCGTATCGCCAAGGATCGCGGCGAGCATCAGAAGAATCACTGATGTGGTGAAATCGAGGGCGTTGATTGCGGCGAGCGAGCCAACGGCAAAGAGAAGAGAATCTCCCGGGAAAAACGGTGTGACGACCAATCCTGTCTCACAAAATATGACGACAAAGAGAATCGCGTAAACCCACATTCCGTATGCCGTGCACAGGTCATAAAGATGTTTATCGAGGTGAAGGACGATCTCGATCAGATTCTGGAGAAACTCCATGAAATACTCCGCAGCGCGCGACTGTTGCCGATCATTGATTCGCTATGGTTCCTGATTAGTCGATAAATGCTATTTGTAACCAGCTTTCTCGAGATCATCGATCGATTTGAAAGGACTTGACGGCTTCAAATACCCGGCGAGGAACTTGTAGATCTTGAGCCGGATTTCCTTTGCCTTCTTTGTGTCGATCCGGTCGAAGCTGTGTCCGCCTGGAATATCTTTGAAGATCTCGTACTCGAACTTCTTTCCCGCTGCTTTCAGGGCCTCGATCAGATGTTCGACCTCAAGGACATTGACATCGTCGTCATTTGTATTCGTATGGATCAGAAGAGGTGTCTGGAGCTTCTGAACGTGGTTCACCGGCGATCTACGGCGATACTCCTGCACATCTTCGTTGGCGGTTTTACCGATATGGTACGGAGCGGAAAACTCCTGACGGTAGTCGTCAGTGTAGTATCCCATTCTCTGCACCAAATCGCTCACCGGTACACCTGCAAATGCTACCTTGTAGTCATCCGGGTGCTCGAAAATGTCCATCAGCGTTATCAATCCGCCATGGCTCCACCCGACAGCACCGACACGGGAGGCGTCGACGAAGTCGTAGTTCTCAACCATGTAGTTTCGGGCGGCGTTGTTATCGTCGACTTCCAGTCCGCCGTAGTCAATCTGCTCAAAAAATGCTTTTCCATATCCAGTGCTGCCCCGATATTCAGGAGCGACGACAACGTACCCCTGAGTGATCAATTCGCGGATGATGTGTGTGTGATATGTCGTGAAGTCGGCGTGCACTCCTCCGTGGGGAAGCACGACGAGTGGTAGCTTCTTACTGCGGTCAAGTTTCTGCGGAATGAAAATGTAGCACCAGAACTTAACTGGGTTCTTTGCTCCCATCGCGGTCGGATTCTTGACCCGGGCCCGCGGCGGGCCGACGATAAATACCTTGTCGATGTTTGCTACATCTCCGACCTTGTCATACCAAAGGACATCATCGATCGCCTTTTGTAGCTGGTCGACACGGTGGTCGAGCGCCTCGAATTTGCTGTCGATGAGTTTTGCATCAACCGGTTTTTCCTGCGCGATGGTCAGGCCGAACGGCATAACGACCACGAGGGCGAAAAGCAAACAAACGAAATGCACAATAGACCTGGTTCGAAACAGTGTATGGGTTTTCATGACCATTTCCTCCGTCCCTGTGTCAGGGGAGTGAAGATTCTTCAGTTAATGCCGAGTTCTTTCAGAATGTGCGTTGCGCCGCCAACCTTCTCTGTTACCCAAAGAACGTAGCGGATATCGACCGCGATGGAGCGGCTGTACGATTCACTCCATGCATAGTCGTTGATCGTCGCTTCGTACGCGCGGTCGAAATTTACACCGACGAGCTCCCCCCGGGCGTTCAAAACAGGGCTGCCCGAGTTGCCTCCTGTTGTATCCATATCATAGAGGATCGCCACGGGCACATCCTTCAGCTTGGAGCTCTTGTAGCGGCCGAAATCCTTGGCTTTGTAGAGATCGATGACCTTCTGTGGCGTTGCGTAAGGATCGCTTCCCGTTGTCTTCTCTATGACTCCGGTGAGCGTCGTAATCGGCTTGAAGTATGTTGCATCGACCGGGGTATACCCTTTGATATGGCCGAACGTCAGCCGCAGCGTGCTGTTGGCGTCGGGAATGAAATTCGTCTTCTGATATTGTTGCTTCACATCGACAAGAAGGGCCGAGAGCTTCGACAGCGCGCCTTCACGTCGTTGACGGGTTTCGCGAAGTCGCTGATACGTTGGGTACATCATTCTGGCGGCCCGGATGAAAGGATCACCCGCCTGATCAAGTTCTGCGGGTTGTTTCCCGAAGAGGTCCATGAGGACATCGCCATCGGCAAGTTTGGTCTGTGCATATGCGTTATCGATTGTTCGATCGATCTCCTCCTCGCCGCGGCCTCTGAACTGTCTGTCAACAACTTCGATGCGCTGGCTCTCCGGCAAGGCAAGTGCCTGCATCACGACATGTTTCAAGAACGCCTTGTCTGTCGGCTCATAATAGTTGCTCAGTGCCTGCCGCAGGTTCTGCTTTGTCATTGCCAGATTGCGCTCCATGTATGCGGGGAGACGTTCCAAATCGGGCTTCTGAAGCTCGAGCGATGATTCGTAGAGCGCAAATCCCAGGCCGAGAAGTATAGAATTCGAGCGGAGATTATCGAGGACGAGCTCTGAAGGGCCGCGCTCTGTCATTTCTTGGTACACCCTTCCGATTTCCTCGAGCACTGTGCCGTACTTCGCTTTTCTCTCCGGCTCGGCATCGATGAATTGCTGAAGGAGTTTCTCTTCTCCCTGTTTGCTTTCTGTCAGATGCAGCCGTTTCATGCCGAGGAGCTTGCCGCGGTAATTCTTCATGGTGTTGGCAAGTCCCTTGATGCGTGCGTCGTGCTTCAGGGCGATCGAGCGATCGTTCTTGCCTAGTGCCTCCATGGTGGCAATCTGCCAGTCGAAGAGATCGGCAACGTACGGCATCCGGATGTTTTCTTCGTACGCCATGTAATGAGATGTCCTGTGCCGGAAGGTCCGGCCGGGATAGCCGAGGATAAATGCAAAATCCCCTTCATCGACACCGGCAGGATTCGCTTTGAGGAATTTCTTCGGATGGTACGGGACGTTGTTCGTAGAGTACTCTGCGGGCGATCCATTGGGGGCCGCGTAGGCGCGCAGGAACGAGAAATCGCCCGTATGCCGGGGCCAGACCCAGTTGTCGTTCTCGCCGCCGAACTCACCGATAGAACGTGGCGGGACATAGACGAGCCTCACATCGCGAAAAACGGTAGAAAGGAAAAGAACATAAGTCTTTCCGGCGAACATCTCGGAGACGTCAGCCCGCTTTCCGGGATACCTCTTTTCGGTCTCGGCAACAAGCTCTTTGATCTTCTTCTCGATTGCCTTTGTGCGATCGGCAAGGTCCATCTTGTCGTTCACGACCGCCAGCACTTCCTTTGAGACATCGCGATACGATTCGAGGATGCGGGCGGAAATTCCGCGCGCCTGGATTTCTTCCTGCCGGGTTTTGGCCTGAAAGCCATAGGTGACAAAGTCATCTTCCTTCGTGCTGGCGGCCTGAACGGCACCAAAGGCACAATGGTGATTCGTCAGTATCAGTCCGTCGGGGGATATGAATGAGCCGGTACATCCGCTCAGCTGCACCACGGCGTCGATGAGTCCAATGTCATTGGGATTGTAGATTGCCTTTGGATCGATCTTGAGACCCTTTGCCTTCAGATTAAGCTTATAGATCTCGCTGATGGGATACATCCCCTCATCGGCAAGATTAAGCTGAAGGAAGAAAAGAGAGAGCAGGAAGACTAGAAAAGATCTCTTGGACATGATAACAACCTCCATCAAATAGGAGAAGATACCGGCAGTTTATCTAAATTTGTTCGAAAAGCCAATGGGGTAGAAGAAAGTAAAAAGTGAGACGCAAGAAGAAAGTCGAGAAACGAAGTTGCTACTTCTTCACAAACACCTTGATGTCTCCGAACTTCATATCAAGCTGGTGCTCGCGGGATGCAGCGCCGCCATTGGAAGATGCCAGGGGTTGTGGGAAGCGAACCTGGCGTTCTCCGTCGCTTGAAGCCATGACGGAAACAGCGTCGCGCGTTGCGCGTATGCAATCCGGTTTCGAGCTCCAGAGCCGAACTCCCGCACCGGCTGCAAGCCAGCGCAGAAGCTCAACGGGCACAGGTCCGGTTCCGACATAAACGGATTCGAAACCATCGTACTCCTTTGACGCAAAGGCGATTTCATTGATGTCGGTCCATCGGCCGTACGTGTGAAGAGTCTCTTCGCTGTCCGTGACGGCGAATCTTGGGAAATGCTCCTTCGCAACGCCAAACTTCTGGCTCATGGTGGTTCCCTCGTGCAGGAAATCGCACTGAATCATCATCGGCCCGGGCTGGTCAATTCGTTTGAAGGCAAACCCAGTCAATTCCTGCATTTGTTGAAGGTCCAACCCGGCCGGCGCGATGTATCCCGGAGCATAGTACCACAACACGGTTGCCTTACTTCCCCTGAGAATACTCCTGAGCTGCCGGGCTTCTTCGGTGGCGAGGTAAAAGAGATTTGGCATAAGGAAAAGCTTGTACCATTTTGCGTCTTCTTTCTTCAAGTCAGCGCGATAAAGGAAATCAACCGGTGCGCCAAGGCGGTGGATTGTCCGTGCCTGAGAGTTGACCAGCCAGTGATTGAAGAAGTCGGTGATCGAAATGCCGAAGCCCTTCCACGGCTCCTCCGCTTTCCAGTGCTGCGTTGCGAGAAAACTCTTGACGTCGTAGACAGCGGCAACTTCGGCGACAGACCGGGTATCAAGACGCGCGCGCGTCTCCCGGCCCAATCCGGCCCAAGTTTTGATCTCGTCTATCATCGGCTGATCATCATACCAGCCTCTGTTTGCCTTGAATGCCGGGGCGTGCCCAAACTCGAAGAGCCATCCGCCGTTGCCCTGGGCAAACACTTGTGTGAGGTCGCGGCGGAGGATGTGCAGTGTTCCATCGACCGTATCGAATCCGGACCCGCCCTCCGTCGTTTTCTCCGGTTCAAGATAGGTGCTCGGATCAAGCTCGGCGATGAAAAGTTTCTTGTGCCGCCGGATCGATTCGAGCAAAACCCGATATCCGCCATCGCCGCCGACACCTCGGGCGCGGCCAAGCCAGTTTCCTGCATCATCCACAACATCGCTTTCCCAGCGAGGATTGCCAGGAACGTTGCTGTGCTGGTACGTGTACGGCGAAGCGATATAGTCTATGTCGCTCGAGTCGAGCAGCTTCTCGGGTGCGAGGTGTCCTGCCTCTTGAATGCTCACGTTCTCCATCACATAGCAGAAGAAGACGCCGGTCACGAGCTGGCGTTCCGTGGCTTCTTTTGTCAAGCGTGCAAAGTGGAGCACGACATCCGTGGTGTTTTCGTGGAATTTTCTATAGAAATCGATGACCGCCTGCTCCTGAACCGGATCGCGCAGTAATCCATTCGTTGTGCGCATACGTTCTTCGGCGGTTGGGACGGGGCCTGCCTTTCGCTGCATCGGCTCACTGGTATCGGGAAGGTAGCGCGAGCCGGTGTGGTGCCACTCGGCTGTCATCGCGCCTGAAAGATGGTAGCCGATGATCCTGCTGCGAAGCGGGAGCTGTTCCATGTGCAGTAGGAAATCGCGGAGCACGCTTCCCATCTCGGCCTTCCAGACGTCGGACGCAAGCGAGGCGGCGTAGGTTTCAATGCCGCAGTTCCAGTCGAACCCGCTGTCGATAGCGGTTTTGACCATCTTGTACTGCTTCTTGTCCACGGGAAGCCCGTACTGGGCCAGCTCCGATTGGTGTGAGTCTTTCCACCACATGGGAGCATAGAGATGAAGCCGCGGGAGGAAAATGGCGTCAGGTTCGATCGAAAGAAGCTTCGCAAAGTAATTATCGACGGCGGTCCAGTCGTACGTGTTCGGCCCGATCCATCCGTTCTCCAGACTGATCAAGGGGTGAAAATACTTGATCCCTGAAGCTTTGAAACTCTTGATGGTGTGGATAAGTCCCGAACTTCCCGCAAGAAGGGGAAATTCCTCTCTGCCGTTGACGAAGAAACGCGGCCCGCCGCGTTCAATTCGTACTGCAGAAGTTGCTTTCAGCTCGCCGCGAAGCCGGGCGAATTCGCCGAGAATTTCCCGTTTGTTGATGGGGAGGTCGAGGTATTCGAACCGCGGTCGGAGGATGGGAATGGTCGCCGTCCCAACCGCCAGGCCGAATGCCTTCAATGCGTCGCGTCGATTCATGGCTATCCGGGGAAAAATGTGTTGCTGTCGAACGATGATTTGTGACTGCCGTCTCTGTCTCAGTGCGTTCCTGGAGTTCCGGGCGTCACTCTTTGGCATTCAGTTTGTGATCGATCTGCACGGCAGCCTCTACGACGGCCTTCTCTGCAATCGGGGAAATCTTCGCCAGCGAAGAAGACAGCAGTCGCCCACTTTCCTTGGCGGCGGGCACCGGTCTTCCCGGCAGTGAGGACGCTTCAAGCACCTTCCGCTCCAGCATTCTGATTTCGTCGATATAGCGATACGCGGTGGCGATAGCGCTCAGGAGGTCGAGATCATGGATCGCCTGAACGTCGTTGCCGTTGACGATCGCCCGCCAGAGATCGTTCTTCACGAACTGGAACGAGACAGACGGATCGACCCTTCCCCCTTGCTGCACTTCTCGCTGCTGTTTCAACACTCTTGCGTTTTCGACGAGTTCTTCCTGGATCATCACGAGAATCTTGCGCGCCCGGTCGCGGTCGATCTTCGCGATGCTTCCGGTGAGCTGAAGTGCTCCAGCCGGTGGAGTGTTGCGGGATGCTTCAGAGCCGAGATAGAAACCGAGCGCGACACCGAGAAGCGCCGCTCCAACGGTGAAAGAGAAAAACGTCACTCTCTCTCGCTGATGTGGCCCGGGCCGATCCTCCTGAACCGGTTCTTGTTTCTCGACTTCGGCCGGAACTTCCGCTGGGGGCGGCAATGATTCGATGGTCCGAGCCGTGGATTCGCGAAGTCCGACTTTTCTAGGACGCGATGGACGTTTTGGAGCCTGTCGTTTTGCCATTGGTCAACATCCTTTCATTCAGAGACTGCTTGCTCTTGGGTAAGGATCAAATCTGCAATTTTCCTCGCGATCTCGATTGGCTCTCCCTCGTTCCGATTTGTCAGGATGATGATTGTCAGTCGCCGATCGGGGAGGCGGAGGATCGCATTCCGGAAACCGCGTGTCGAGCCGGTGTGAGAAACAGAAAATACACCATGAGAGGGTTCGATATTCCAGCCGAAACCGTACGTTGTTTTCGTCCCATCATTCAGAATCGCGGGAGTGAAAGACTGTTGGCGGAGTGCGGCGCTGATGAGCCGATTGTCGTAAAGCTCCTGATCCCAAAGGTAAAGCTCCTCGGCTGATGAGTAAATACCCCCATCACCCAGCACAGCACTCGTAACGCTTTGATCGGTTTGCAGATACCCGGTTTCTGTTTTCGAATGGCCGTATGCTCGGTTGTCGACCGTTGAGATACCTTTCTCATACGCGACGGTATGGTTCATCCCAAGCGGAATGAAGATGTTCTGCTTCAGGAACTTGGCGAATGGCTGGCCGGACACAGCTTCGACGACGAGGGCAAGGAGAGCGTAGCCCGAATTGCTGTAACGATATTTTGCCCCGGGCGGGAAGTACACTGAATCGATGTTCTTCAGCAGCGTCAGCACATCCCGGTCGAGCACCTGAACAGTCTGGCTGTCGGGAATCAGATCCTCGTAATCGACGAGACCGGCAGTGTGGGTGAGCAAATGCCGGATCTTCACATCGCGTGTGTAGGTCGGCGCGCCGGGCAGCACATCCGTCAGGCGGCTGTCGAGCGACAACTTACCGCGATCGGCCAGCATCAACACGGCCGTTGCGGTGAATTGCTTGGTGACAGACGCGAGGCGAAAGTTGGAGTTTGTTTGGGTCGGAACTCCGTTTTCAACATCGGCGAAACCGTACGCTTTGCTGAAGACGATCTTGCCATTGTTGATCACAGCGACAGATGCTCCCGGAGAGCCGGGCTTATGGTAGTCGGCAAACACTGCATCGATCATTTCAACCGTTGGGCTCTTCAAAGAATACGAAGCGCAGGAAACCATCGACAGTGCGAGTACGAAGATAGCAACCGCTTTCATAGTAACTGCCGCTTTGAGTGACCGCGCGCGCGAAATTCCAATTCTTGCCGGTGCCAGAACCATCTCAAATGAACGATCTTGTGGTCTTCATCGCAGAGAGACAATTCAAGATCTCTGCGTTGCTCTGCGACTCCGCGTTAAGAACCAATAACAAAAAGAACGCAAAATCGCTTTCCAGAGGTGATGCTAAAGTCCTTCTTGCGCCATCACATATGTCAGGATCGCCATTGCTGCGGCACCAAGCGCAAGCTCTCGCTCATTCACAGCTGCGAGATTATCGTTGTCAGAATGGTGAGAATCGAAGTAGCGCTGTGTGTCGACCATCAAAGACATCAGCGGAATCCCTTTCGGGCCCATCGGGCCGATATCTGAGCCGCCTCCGCCGAAACGAATCAGGTCAGCATCAAATGAAGCAAAGAGCGGCGCCCAGGGAGCGATCTTTCTGAACGCTGCAGAGTCGGCGACTCCGAATCCGCGCGGCATGAACCCGCCTTCGTCTGATTCAATTGCTGCGAGATGCCTCTCTCCGGGGCGATCTTTGGCCGCATAGCCGATGCCGCCGCGCAGACCGTTTTCCTCGTTCATGAACATGACAGCTCTGATCGTACGCTTGGGCGTCAGGCCCAGATTTTTGAGAATGCGGAGTGCCTCAATCGCCTGGACACAACCGGCGCCGTCATCGTGAGCACCCTGCCCGACATCCCAGCTGTCCAGGTGTCCGCCGATGACGATGATTTCCTCTGGTTTTTCCGATCCCCTCAATTCACCGATCACGTTTGCCGACTCGACATCAGGAAGTGTTTTTGCAGAGAGCTTCAGATGCAGCTTCATTCGCTGGCCTTCTGCAAGAAGCTTGCTCAACCGTTCAGCCTGGAGCGTGCTGAGGGCAACGCCTGGAACCTGCTTCACCGTGTCGACATATTCCAATCCGCCTGTGTGCGGAAAGTCGTCGATTCGCGTTGTCATTGAGCGAACCAATGCAGCAACTCCGCCGGCGGCGGCAGCCATGACTGCACCTCCGTGGCGCTGATCGACAGCCCCTCCGTAGGCCGCAAACGTTGAAATCGACTTGCGATCCATCGGCCTGTTGAAAAACACGATCTTTCCCTTCGCCTTGTCTCCCAAGCGCTTGAGTTCCTCAAATGATTTTACCTCAACGATCTCCGCAGTGATTCCTTCAGGGGGCGTTCCAATACTCCCGCCAAGCGCCGTAATCTTCAGACTCTCACGCATTCCTGATGGGTGAATGAGATAGGCTTCTTCTATCGGTCCACGGACCCACCGGGGAACCATGACGGGCTCGAGATGAACATTGTCAAAACCATACGCCTCCATCTGCTTCTTCGCCCATTCTACGGCCCTCACCGCCTGCGGCGAGCCGCTGATGCGGTGCCCGATGGTTGTGCAGAGGTCAAAAAGCATCTCGTAGGACCTGTTGGAGCTAAGCGCCTCGGCGACAATCTTGTGCGCGGCAGAGTCGTAACGTTGCACAACGCCGATCTGTGCGTAGGAGATCGAGCAGAGCGAAACGACAATGAACGTGAGAGGGAGAAAGCGGCGTGCGAGCATGGTTCTCGTATCTCCGGTGATAGAGATTGAACGAACTGAGATGCTACTTGCTCCAGACCAGCACTTTCAGGTGCGTTGGATATTGCGTTGAATGGTACACCCGGTGGGTCGCCTTCTGAAAATCTGATTCTGTTGCGGTGCGGATGTTGACAAACTTCTGCGGGTTCCTGTCAACGAGCGGGAACCATGTGCTCTGGATCTGCACCATCATCCGGTGCCCCTTCTTGAAGCAGTGCAGTACGTCGCGCAGCTCAAACTCAACGGGTGTAATCTCGTTGGGTACGAACGGAACCGGCTTCGAGAGGCTTTCTCTGAACTTTCCCCGGAAGACGTCGCCGCGCACCAGCATTTGGTATCCACCAACGGGAACGCCGCTTCTCGTTACGCCCGCGCTATCATCCGGAAACACATCGATCACCTTCACGACCCAATCTGCGTCAGTGCCGGTGGTCGACACTTGCAGGCTTGCGATGATAGGCCCGGCGATGGTCACATCATCGGTGAGCTTTTCGCCTTCGAACACGAGAACATCAGGCCGGGTTGCCGCGAACCGCTGATCTTCTCCGAGAAACTCATGCGAGACGTCGAAACGTATGTTTCTCGTATATGGAACCGGCTTGCCAGGATCACTAACGTATTCGGAAAAACTGTCCTGGGATTCTGCGGCGAGGTCAAAACCAAGCACACCGTTGGGGTGCAGATAGAGTTTCTTCTCAACTGCGTTCTTCGGGGGCCAGCTCTCAAGTTGATGCCAGACATTCGCGCCCGTCTCAAAGACGATCGCTTCGGCTCGCGGTTCTTCTCCCTTTCCTTTCAAGTAGTAATTGAAGAATGGGAGTTGGACGTTTTCCTGGAACCAAGGGGAGGTCTTCGATCCCCAGGTAAGATCACCCAGACGCTCGCCGTCATCTCTGTTCCACTCACCATGGAACCAGGGTCCCATCACAAGCATATTCTTGGCGCCGGGGTTGTTCTTCTCGATTTCTTTGTAGGTTTTCAGCGGTCCCAGCATGTCCTCCTGATCGAACCAGCCGCCGACCGTCATCACGGCAGGCTTGATATTCTTGAGGTGCGGGTAGACGAGCAGCTGCTTCCAGTATTCGTCGAGTGTCTCGTGTTGCATCAACCTGCCCCACATAGCGACACTATCTTTGAAATACAGCTTGTTTGCATTTGAAAGAGGGCCCATGGCGAGGAAGAACTTGTAGGAATCCATGGTCCATGGGCGGAAGGAAAACACCGTGCGGGTCGTCGGCACGGGCCTCGCGTACCCGAAGAACGTGTAGAACATAAAATTCTGTGCGAGAAAGAAAGCGCCATTATGGTGTTCGTCGTCTCCAACAAATGGATCAGCGATCGGCGCTTGGGGTGAAGTTGCCTTGACCGCGGGATGAGCATCGATCGTGCCCATCGTCGTGTAGAAACCGGGATAGGAGATTCCGGTGATGCCGACGCGGCCGTTATTGTGCGGTAAATTCTTCACCAGCCAATCGACGGTATCATACGTATCTGTTGTTTCGTCAATATCGGTGGCCGCTTTCTTCGCCGGCTGATAAGGGCGCAGATCGACGAAGGTTCCCTCTGACATGTATCTCCCGCGGACATCCTGATAAACGAAAATGTAACCCTCCCGCACTTCGTTGATCGATGGCACCATCCGGTTGCGTGTTGCCCCGAGCCCATAAGGACCAACGCTGTAAGGAGTCCGGGTAAGAATGATGGGGTATTGGCGGGAAGTGTCTTTTGGCGCGTACACAGACGCAAAGAGCTTGACTCCATCGCGCATCGTGATGGTGAGTTCGCTCTTGTTGTAGTGTTCCTTTACATACAGTGAATCCTGCGCCCGGACATTGAAGAACAAGAGTGACGAGAGCACAACCATCAAGACGGATTTCGGGATTGTGTTGAAGCGATACGATATGTTCACGTGATATCCTCCTCAGCGTTGTGTCGGGCTCGCCGTTTTTCGCTGACAAGAGCAGCCGTCCGGAATTGTGCTGTCTTGTGTTCTGGTGAAAGGAAATTGCGTCGTCGCCCGACCAAACTACGGTTTTTTATCCATTCGGTCAACGAACCCCTGAATGAACTTGCGTGAGAGTATGCTATGTGTTACCTTTTCCCCAAGCCTCAATCTCATCGGAGACGTTCCATCCGCGAGGGGATCCCCATGACCCACAAACTGAAGCTGCAGCTTCTCAACGAGACCTTCACTATCAACAAACTCCCGCAGTTTGCTGAGATTCCGTCGATTCTCTCGAAGGGTGAAATGTGTTTTATTTCCCGGACGGATGAGGAGTTGTCGATCGTGTGTCCTGACTTCATGGCTCCGAATAACGTTCAGCAAGAACTTGGGTGGCGCTGTTTGAAGGTGGAAGGGATGATGAAACTTCAGGAGGTTGGGGTCCTCGCTTCAATCACACAGCCGCTCAGCGAGGCGGGCGTGCCGATCTTCGCGGTCAGCACATTCGATACGGACTACGTGTTTGTGATGGACGAACATCTTGTCAACGTTGTTCATGTGCTGCAGCAAGCGGGCCATGAGTTTGTTCACAAGGAAGGATAGCAGAGAGAATCGCATGAAGCTCTCATAGTTCACAGATCAACTTTCTTTGTGGCGTGCTTCTCCATTCTTCTCTTCAGCACTCCGTTCACGTCGCTTACACTGATTCCCTGATCCTGCAATAACACAAGGAGATGGTATAAAAGATCTGCCGCCTCCTCTTTGAGAGCGTCGCGATCCTTTTCCATTGCGGCAACAACCGTTTCAACAGCTTCTTCTCCCACCTTCTGTGCGATCCGTCCGGTTCCTTGCTGCAGCAGACTTGCCGTGTACGATTCACCTGGCAACCTTTTTGCCTGGTCGCGTATGATGCCCTCCAGCTTGTCAATCGTCGAAATGTCGGCCTCTTTCTTCTCTTCGCTGAAGCAGGTGAAAGTACCTGAATGACATACCGGTCCCGCCGGATGCGCCTTTACCAGAAGTGCATCGCCATCACAATCGACCGCGATTGATGCCACCGTCAGCGTATTGCCGGAGGTCTCTCCTTTTTGCCAGAGACGGCTGCGGGTTCTGCTCCAGAACGTCACCCGGCGCTCCTCGATGGTTTTCGCGACAGCGTCGCGGTTCATAAATCCAACCATCAGCACCTGAGACGTGGACGCATCCTGGATGACCGCGGGAATGAGGCCGTTCAGCTTGCCGAAGTTCAACTTGTCAATCATAACCTGACCGGTATGTTGTGTTTGTGAAGATACTGTTTGATCTCTGAGATGGAGATTTGCTGGTAATGAAAAATACTCGCTGCGAGCACGGCATCGGCACCGCCGAGTGTGATTGCGTCCTTGATGTGTTCCAGCGCTCCCGCACCGCCTGAGGCAATGAGGGGGACGCTCGTGCATCGCGCAATTGTTTTGAGGAGATCAAGATCATATCCCGCCTTGGTTCCGTCGGTGTCCATAGAAGTCACGAGAAGCTCTCCAGCTCCTCTCCTGACGACCTCCTGCGCCCAGGCGATCACGTCAAGCGGTGATTCCTCAGAACCGCCCTTGATCCAGACTGTCCAGCCCGTTCCATTCCGCTTTGCGTCAATAGCAGCCACGATCGACTGAGTGCCGACCGCATCCGCGGCCCGCTGCAGAAACTCCGGGTCGGAGACGATGGCGGTGTTCAAAGAAACCTTGTCCGCTCCTGAGTCGAGAGCGCGCAGAACATCATCGGTGGTGCTAATGCCGCCACCGACGGTAAAAGGAATCTGCACCGCTTTTGCTACGCGTTCGACCATTGAGAAAAACGTCTTGCGGCCCTCGCGTGATGCACTGATATCGAGGAAAACAAGTTCGTCGGCTCCTTCGTCGGAATACCGCGCGGCAAGTTCGACCGGGTCACCGGCGTCCCTGAGATTCACGAATTTCGTCCCCTTGACGGTGTGCCCGTCCTTCACATCAAGGCAGGGGATCAAGCGCTTTGTCAGCATGGCTCGCTCAGGATGTCGAGAGTCTGGAGAGATCGGACGGATTCAAGAGCCCTTCGTACAGCGCTTTGCCGACGATGGCACCCGAACAGCCGGCGCGTTCGAGGTTTTCAATGTCTGTAATCTTCGAAATGCCTCCGGAGGCGATAAAGTGAAGAGAAGGAAACTCCTCTTTCAGGGTCGTGTAGAGTCGCGGATTGGGTCCCGCGAGCATTCCGTCGCGGTCAATATCGGTGCAGAGAAAACAGGAAGCCCCAAATTGCGCCATCGATTCAATAAACGCAGAGGGCGCCAGGTTCGCTTGTGCCAGCCATCCCGAATGTGCCACGCTTCCTTTTCGCACATCGACAGCGATGACAAATCGCTTGGGTCGGAATTCGCAGAGCCACTCCTGGACGATGTGCGGCGTCTTGACAGCGACACTGCCAACAACCACACGCGCTGCTCCGGCAGTGAAAAGATATGAGATGTCCTTTCGGGTTCTCACGCCGCCGCCGACATGCGCCTGCACGCCCGGCACCCGCAGGATTGCCTCAAGCGCTTTCCGGTTCACGATCTTACCCTCTTTCGCCCCCTCGAGATCGACAATGTGGAGATGATCCAGACCGCCTTCGGCAAACGAGCGCGCAACATCTTCGGGAGAGCCGGAATAGATCTTCTGCTCAGCGTAGTCCCCCTGGCGCAGTCGTACACATTTTCCCTGGAAAATATCGATCGCCGGATAGATCAGCATAGTTCTATGAAGTTCCTCAAGATTTGAAGTCCGGCGTTTCCCGATTTCTCCGCGTGAAACTGAACGCCGTAGTAATTGCCTTGCCCGACGGCCGCGGAAAAATCGCATCCGTACTCAGTGACGGCAAGCGTGCTCTCCACAACGGGAGCCCGAAATGAATGGACGAAATAGAAATACTCACCGTCGGTAATATTGTGAAACAGCGGATTCGTCCGACGGATCGCTGTGCGGTTCCATCCCATATGGGGGATCTTCACCTGATTGGCATCAAACCGCTGCACACGGCCGGCGACAACGCTAAGACATGGCGTCTCACCCTCATCGGAGTGATCGAACAAAATCTGCATCCCTATACAAATTCCAAGAAACGGAACGCTTACAGTCTTGAGCCATTTAACCAATCCGCTTTGCCCAAGCGATTTCATCGCGCTCTGCGCCTCTCCAACGCCGGGAAGAATCAGCTTCTGAGCCTTGTTGAGATCAGAAATTTTCTTTGAGACGAAGAATGGTGTCTGGAGACGCTCGAGGGCGTTGCCGACCGATCGCACATTGCCGGCATCGTAATCGATAATGCCGATCATAACGATCCTTTCGTCGACGGCAGCTGGGACGGGGCCTGAGGATCCAACGCAACGGCCTGCTTCAGGGCGCGGGCAATAGATTTGAAAATCGCTTCCACCTTATGATGATCATTCCGGCCCGTCACTTCGATATGGAGGTTTGCCCGAAGCCCGTCGGCAAACGCGCGAAAGAAATCCTCGACAAGCTCCGTCGGCAACTCGCCGACCTTTTCGCGCTCGAATTTGCCGGTGAAGGAGAAAAACGGACGGTCGCTCAGGTCGAGCGCTACCTGAGCCAGCGATTCGTCCATGGGAAGCAGAAAACCATAACGTGCGATGCCGCGCTTGTTGCCGAGCGCCTGCCGGATGGCCTGGCCGATGGCAAGTCCTGTGTCTTCGACCGAGTGGTGCTCGTCGACATTGCAATCGCCCTTGACTGTAACGGCAAGGTCGATGAGAGAATGCTTTGAGAGCTGTGCGAGCATGTGATCGAAAAATCCAATTCCAGTATTGACGCTGTAAGAACCGACGCCGTCGAGAGCGACATCAACAATGATGGATGTCTCCGAGGTTGTTCTCTCGACATGCGAAGATCGGCTGGTTCGGATGACATACCGGCACGCCTCCAGGAAATTAGGCGTGACAAAGGATGCTTTGCTGGTTGCCGAATCCGAGATGCGAATCGTTTTGCACCCGAGATTCAGGCCGAACTGCACATCCGTTTCCCTGTCGCCGATTGCAAAGGAACGTTGAAGATCGGGGTGAGTGCTCTTTATGTACTGGTCAACAAGGCCTGTCTTCGGCTTTCGGCATGCGCAGTTGTCTGCCGTCGTGTGCGGACAAATGAAGACGTGTGCGAAAGAAATTCCCTCGCCCCCCAGAATCTGCAGGAGCTTGTTCTGTGGCTCGTCGAACGCCTCTCGGGGATATCGTTTGGTCCCGAGTGAATCCTGGTTTGTCACCATGACAAGCTCAAAGCCGCGACCGACCAGAAGCCGGAGTCCTTCGATAACCCCCGGGATGAATTCGAGCTTCTCGAGAGAGTCGATCTGTTCATCGGGCGGCTCGACGATCAGCGTTCCGTCCCGATCAAGAAACACAACCTTCTTCATGCAATATCCCTCAATGCAGTCAGGAGAAAATCGTTCTGCTCAGGCGTGCCGACAGAAATCCGGAGACATCCAGTCAATTTTGGCTCAGCGGTTCGGTCGCGCACGATCACGCCGCGCCGAGCAAGGGCTTCGTAGGTAGCTCGGGCTCGTGCGAATCGGACGAG